>Ga0209479_1001335_pt1 | contig 25112 bp, 21 predicted proteins | sample DewCreD2012metaG_2_FD_184112 | JGI IMG/M metagenome (GOLD analysis project Ga0209479, IMG submission 184112) | Hot spring sediment bacterial and archeal communities from British Columbia, Canada, to study Microbial Dark Matter (Phase II) - Dewar... ...
CGCGGTTTTGGACGCGCTCGAGTCCATCGCTTCCAGCAGGCGAATGGCCTCCTCGGCGGTAATTCTGCCCTCCTTGACCATGTCCATTATGCGTTTCTTGTCTTGCATATGCGGCTCCTCTCCAGGGGCTTACCTTGCCTTTATCTCCAGATTGCCCATACGCACCGAGACCTCGAGGCGGGCCCGGCCCTCGCCGATCTGCCGATCACCCCCATTGGGGTTGCGCTCGAGACCCCTGATCTCCTGGTTCCCCAGGCTCACGCTGGCCGAAAGCCGCACGCTGCTGCCGGGTAGCAGGTTTAGCTCGGCGTTGCCCATCGAGACCCGCAGCTGGTGTGTACCTTCCTGCAGCAGCAAGGAACCCTCGATGTTGCCGGCGGTGACCTCGAGGTCGAGGCCCTTTACCGCCTCCAGTTCGACGTTGCCCACAGCCACCCGGCCCTTTAGAAAATCGATCCCCCGGGCCTCCACCTGGGCCGCCTTACCTTCCACCTCCAGGCCCCAGCCCGGCGGAAGGCGCAGCTCGAGCCTGCCCATGCGGCCCAGCAGGCCGCTCAGAAAACCGGTGTTCGTCTCTGGCACGATTTCCAGGTCGGGCCCCACCCTTCGCACCTCGGCGGGGCCCTCCAGCACCGGCATCTCTATGGCCGGGTCGAGCCGGGCCTCGAGCTGGCCGGCGGTGAGCTTGAGCCGCACCCAGCGCAGGCCCTCGGGCTGCCAGCCTGCGGCCCCTGAGGAGGCATACTGCTCGCCTATCACCGCCTGGGCTTGCTGGGCCGCCGCCTCGCCCTCCGCGAGGGCCGAAAGCAGCAGATCGGCTTCTTGTTGGGTAATTTTGCCTGCTTCTAGCAGGGCCTGGATGCGCGCTTGCTCGTTCATGAAATCCTCCACGGGATACTCGGGTGGCCTGGCTATAGCCCTGCGTCAGGCCTCACGCAGCCGGCCTTTCGGGCCCTGGGCAGGCTCGAGGGCCTCGGCCCAGGCCCGCAGCAGCCGGGCCATGCGGCGGCGAAGGGCGTGTTTGGGCAACTGTCCCTCCAGCTCGGCCTCCCGGTGATAGCCCTTGATTTTGTCGGCGATGACCACTGCGAGTTCATCTGGATTGAAGCTTCCAAACATAACCGCCCTCCTTGGTTCTAAATATAAACCAAGGTTTTATATTTTGTCAATATAAGTTTTACATTTTGCTATATTTTGTTTTCCATCATTGGTTTAGCAACGCCTCGAAGCGCTCGATGCGGGCCAGCAGCACGGCCATCCCCTCCCGCCAAAAGGCCACCGACTCCAGATCGAAGCCAAAGCGGGCCGCCAGTTGCTCGGCAGGGTACCTGCCCACCGAGGCCAGCAGTTCCTCGTAGCGGGCCACAAACCCCGGGCCTTCCTGCCGGTAGCGCTGGTAGAGGGCCAGCCCAAACAAAAGCCCAAAGGCATAGGGGAAGTTATAGAAGTTGGAGCCGTAGTAGTGGCCCTTTACCGCCCACATGTAGGGATGGTAGGTAGCCAGGGCCTCGCCATAGGTGGCCTGCTGGGCCTCGAGCATCAAGCCACAAAACTCCTCGGCCGATAGCTCCCGCGCTCGCCGCCGGGCAAACACCGCCTGTTCGAACAGGAAGCGCGAGTGAATGTCCACGATCACCTGGGCCGCACTTTGCAAACCGCCCTCGAGCACCCCTAGTTGGTCGGCGGGCGGCAGCACCCTAAGCGCGGCCTCCCCGATTACGGTCTCGTTCATGATGGAGGCCGTCTCGGCCAGGGTCATGGGCTCCTGGCGCAACAGATAGGGCACCTCGCGCAAGCAGTAGTTGTGGTAGGCGTGGCCCAGCTCGTGGGCCAGGGTGGAAATAGACTCGAAGCTATCCTCGTGGTTGAGCAGGATGCGTGAGGCCCCCTGCCCCACCGGGGTGCAGTAGGCCCCGCCCACCTTGCCCTTGCGGGGCGGAGCGTCCATCCAGCCTTCGGCATAGGCCCGCTCGGCCAGATCGGCAGCGGCCTGCGAGAAGCCCGACAGGTGCTCCACAATAAAGCGCCGGCCCTCTTCCCAGCTCCACTTTTTGGGGGTCTGGCCGGGCCGCACGATGGGGGCGAACAGATCCCACCAGTCCAGCCGCTCCTTGCCCAGGGCCCTGGCTTTGGCCGCAAAGTAGCGCCGCCAGTGGGGCAGGCTCTCCACCATGGCCTGTTGCAGGGCCTCGAGGGTCTTGCGGCCAATGCGGTTTTCAAACAGGGCCGGGGCCAGGTCGTCTTCCCAGCCGCGCTTGCGGTTGAGGGTTGAGACCTCGCCCTTGTAGCCGTTCAGGGCTGCTGCCAGGGCCACTTCGTTGGCTTTCCAGGCCTTTAGCTCGGCTTCGTAGGCGGCTTTGCGCACCGCCTCGTCGGGGTGCATGGCCAGGTTGCGCACCGCCGTGATGGGCTGCTCCTCGCCATTCAACACCGCCGTAATCTGGCTGGTCAGGTTGCCGTGCAGCTTGACCCAGGCCCGCCCCCCCGAGAGCGAAAGCTCGGCGGCCAGCACCTCTTCTGCTTCCGACATCAGGTGCTGGGCCAGCACTTTGGCTTCCTCGATGAGAATCCGGTAATCGCCGGCGCCCACCGCTTCGGCCTCGAGGCCAGCCAGCCAGCGTTGCAGGCGGGGGCGCAGTTTCTGGAACTCTAGATGGAGAAGCTCGAGCTCGGAAAGCTTGGCCTGGGCCTCCGCGTCAGCGCTATCGGTATCCACCCGCATCAGCACATAGGCAAAGAGAGGCCCCAGGGTATCGCCGAAGGTGTTCAGCTTGTCCAGCAGGGCCTCGAAGGTGGCGCGGTCGGTGGCGGCATCGTCCCGGCCTATGCGGTGCCTTTCGATGAACTCCTGTAAATCCTGCAACTGGCCGGCCACCTGGTTCCAGGTAGACCTGAACTTTTCAGATTCGAAGCCCGGAAACAAGGTGTCCAGATCCCAGGTTGGAAGTTCGGTGATGGCTTGGCTCATAGGCTCAAGTATAGGCGCTCGGGATAGAATCCAGGGGTATGCGGTTTCCGGTGCGCGTTCCCATCGAAGTACGCTTTAGCGACCTAGATACCCTCAAACACGTCAACAACGCGGTGTATCTGACCTACGACGAGGTGGCCCGGGGCCACTACCTGCGCCGGGCGGGGGCGGCCATAGACAGCGGCAACTTTGTAATGGCCCGAGCCGAGGTGGATTACATCCGCCCCATCCTGTTTGCCGAGCCGGTGGAAATTGCCATCCGGGTGGAGAAGGTGGGCAACTCGAGCTTCCGCACCCTGAGCGAGACCTGGGCCAGCGGGGAGCTGGCCGCCCGCATCAAGGTGGTGGTGGTCTGGCTGGAGAACGGCAAGCCCGCCCGCATTCCCGACTGGCTGCGCGAGGCCATCCGGGCTATGGAGAGCGAGCCGGTAGAGGGTTTGTAAAGACCGGGCCTGGGCTCTTCAAACCTGGCCGTCCCTACTCCCGCTCCAAGCCAATATCCGCACTCATCAAGAGTTCGACGGCTTTCTCCAGCAGCAGATCGCGCCCTTCGGCCAGGGCGTACCAGTCGTCGGAAAGGTTTAGGGTGGGGGTTACCCGCTCGGGGTAGAAGCTGCCGTCTTTGCGCTGGGCCCTCGAGGTGGTGATCTGCAGACCCGAGCCATCGCTCAGGCGCAGGAAGACCGTGGCGGTGTTGCCCACACCAGCGGTCGGCTGGCCGATGACCGGGGCCTGACGGCCCTCTTGCAGGTCGAAGGTGAAGTACTCGGCGCACGAGGCGGTGCGCTCGTTCACCAGCACCACCACCGGGCCCGTCCAGTAGGCGGCCTGCACCTCGTACTGCGGGCGTTCCCGCCCCCCCGAGCGAAAGTAGTAGTAGCCATCTTTATAACCCTGTTCGCTGGCCCGTAGGTTGTCCTGCAAGCGGCGGTAGGTCTCCTTCACAAAGGCCCCGGCCCCTACCAGACACTCGCTCAGCACCCCGCCGCCGTTGTTGCGCAGGTCTATGACCATGGCCTGGGCCCCCGCGGCCTGGGCCTGCCGCACCAGCTCGTGGATTCGCGGCCCTACCTGCTGGTAGCCGCTAAAGGAAGGTATGCGCAAGACCGCCACCCCATCGGGCCGGAGGCTGAGGGTGGGCAACTGCTGCAGGGAGATAATGCGAGGGAGTACCTCGAGCTCCAGGCGCTGCTGGGCCCGCTGGACGGTCAGTTTGAGGGGGGCTCCCGAGGCCACCCGCTCGCGCAAAAATTCCATGCGCTCGCCTTCGGCCTGGGGCAGCGCCTCGCCGTTGATGGCCAGAATGCGGTCACCCCGGCGCAACCCGGCCTCCTCGGCGGGAGTGTGGGCGCTTACTTCCACCACCAGGAGACCTTCCAGCCCCGATACCACCTGGAGCTGCACCCCCAGTTGGGGGCGGCTGCTGCTGCTTCCGGCCAGCCGCCTTTGAATCTCGGCGTAGTCTTCGGGGGTGAAGTAGCGGGTGTGCCGGTCGCCGTACTCGGCCACCAGGGCCTGAAGGATTGGATAGGCTTTGTTGCTGGGGCAGCTTACCTCCTGGGCACAGACCTTCTCGAGCTCCCCCTGGTACTTCTGTTTGAGTTCCTGCAGCCTGACCTGGGAAAACCCACCGTAGTAATCGCCCAGCAAACGGCTTACCTCGTCGAGCAGATCCTGCGCCGGGCTGGCCAGCGCAAGCCCCGCCCACAACACCCATACAACCCCCCAAAGCCGCCGGCTGTCCATGATTTATTTTTGCGCCAAATTCTCAGGAATGGGTTGCTTGGGTTACATCTTGACCCATCAAGGTAGCTTGAAGGTCTCAGGCCCCAGTGTTGGGTTGACCCGGGCCTCTTGCACCGTGACCTCAGCGAACAGATCGCCGTCGGCATACAAGCGGGCCCGGAAAGGAATGCGTATGCCTGAAACCAGGCGCAGGTCGGAGTAGAGCACCGTTAGCTGACCCTGGCTGTTCTGGTAGCGCTCGGCAACAAGCTGATGTTGGGCATTGAAAAGGTAGGTGGTTTGGCTGCCCTGGGTACGCACCACCACCGCTTGCCCGGTCACGTCGCCAAACGTGCGCCTGCCTTCAAGCCGTGCCATCTCACGCCCGTTTCCGCCTAAGCGCAGGCCGTACCAGGTCTGGTAAAGCCCATTACGCAGTTCTTTGGTGAGGGTGGGCTCGAGGGCCTTGCGGCCCGATATAGCACTCCAGCTCTGGCCCCCTGCGGGCGATACCTGTAGCACCTGAATCAGGTTAGCGCCATCCCGGTACTCCACCCGTAACCTTTGGGACAAAAAATCCACAAAGGAAACCACCGTCAACCGATGCTCGGCTTGTGGCCCGGAAAAAGTAGTCAGGGTCGCAACCTCTCGGTAGGTGCGCAAGTTTGCCAGGGCCTGCCCCCCATGGGCCTGGCGCATCTTTTCCAGCACCTGCGCTGCATCGGGGGCTACCTGGGCCAGGGCCAGCGTGCTCATCAACACAAAACCTGCAAGGTACTTCCAGCTCGAGGTCATCTGGCATAGGGTAGCGCAGGATTCTTTGTAACGGATAAGCCCCGAACAAGGCAGGATATAGTATCCCCATGCCAGAAGAAAGCAAAATCCCTGACCAGAAGCCCACCCCTCAAGACCAGCTCTCCATCACCCACCACAGCGTCCGAATCGCCGGCAAGGAGCTGCGCTACAGCGTGACCTGTGGAACCGTGGTGCTGCGCGAGGAGTCGGAAAAAGAGGGCACCGCCGAAGGGCACAAACCCAAAGCCACGGTTTTTTTCGTGGCCTACACCAAAGACGACACCCCCGACCCTAGCCAGCGCCCCATCACCTTCTCGTTCAACGGGGGGCCGGGCTCGTCCTCGGTCTGGCTGCACCTGGGGCTCCTGGGGCCCAAGCGGGTGGAGATGGGCGACGCCGGGGCGCTTACACCACCCCCGTACCGGCTGGTGGACAACGAACACACCCTGCTCGAGGTGAGCGACCTGGTGTTCATTGACCCGGTGGGCACCGGCTACAGCCGCATGCTCGAGGGTGAGAAAACCAGGGAGTACCACGGCTTCAAGCGCGACCTCGAGAGCGTCGGGGAGTTCATCCGCCTCTACACCCACCGCTACGGGCGCTGGGCCAGCCCCAAGTACCTGATTGGTGAGAGCTACGGCACCACCCGGGCGGCGGGCCTGTCGGGGTACCTGCAAGAGCGGCACGGGATGTACCTGAACGGCATCATGCTGGTGAGCAGCATCCTGGATTTCAGCACCGCCCGCTTCAACCCCGGCAACGACCTGCCGCACATCCTGTTCCTGCCCACCTTTAGCGCCACCGCCTGGTATCACCGCAAACTGCCCAGAGACCTGCAACAAAAGCCGCTCGAGGCCCTTCTTAAGGAAGTGGAGGCCTTCGCCCTGGGCGAGTACACCCTGGCCCTGATGCAGGGCAGCAAGCTACCAACCAGCGAGCAGAAGCGCATCGCCCAGAAACTCGCGCGCTACACCGGCCTCTCGGAAGCGTATGTGCAGGCCTGTAACCTGCGCCTCGAGATCATGCGCTTTACCAAAGAACTCCTGCGCGCCGAGCGCAAAACCGTGGGGCGGCTGGACAGCCGCTTCACCGGCACCGACCGCGACGCCGCCGGGGCCACCTTCGAGTACGACCCCAGCTACGCCGCCATCCAGGGGCCTTACACCGCCACCTTCAACCAGTACGTGCGGCAGGAGCTGGGCTTCCACAGCGACCTGCCCTACGAGATTCTGTCCAACCTGTACACCAACTGGAGCTACAAGGAGTTCGAGAACCAGTACCTGAACGTGGGTGAAACCCTGCGCAAGGCCATCTCCATGAACCCTTTTTTGCAGGTGTACGTGGGCAGCGGCTACTATGATTTGGCTACGCCTTACTTCGCCACCGATTACACCCTTAACCACCTGAGCTTGGAGCCCCACCTGCAAAAAAACATCCAGGTGCACTACTACCCCGCCGGCCACATGATGTACGTGCACCTGCCTTCCCTGGCCCAGCAGGCCGCCGACCTGCGGAGCTTCATCCAAAAAGCGACCCCCAGCCTGCCCAAGCGCAAAGCGCCCCGCTCCAAAACTTGACCCCTCCACAGGCGCTCCCTAGCATGAACCCATGCGTTTAGGCGTTTTACTCACACCGGGGTTCCTGGAAGCCGAGGCGGCGCTGGCGATGGAGGCCGCCCGGCTTTTAGGTTGGGAGCGGTTTACCGTGGCGCGGGGCCGTACCGCGCTCGAGGGCAGCGCCGGTGCGGTCTGGACACCCAAGTACACCTTTGTGGCACGGCCCGAGCTGGACGTGCTGGTGATACCCGGCGGCCCCAACATGCGCAAGCTGGGGCGCGACCCCGAGCACCAGGACTGGCTCAAGGAAGTGTGGAGCAGCCTGCGGGCAGTGTTCGCCGGGGCCAACGGCGCTTTGCTGCTGTGGGAGGCCGGCCATGTTTCGGGCCCGGTGGCCGCCCACCCCATCACCGCAGAGGCGCTGGCGGGAACTGCTCTAGAACGCAGCAAAGCACCCCATCACTGGCAGGGCAAGGTCTGCACCACCCAGGGCTACCTGGCCCTGGCTAGGGCCATGCTGGACTGGGCCGGTTTTGCCGAGGAGGCCAGGGCCCACCTTGGCCTCTGATACGCACCCCACCAGGGCTTTTGCGGCAAGTTCTGGAGAATCGTTGGCGAGGTGGCGCAGGATAAAGCGCTCTACGCGTCCTGGGCCCACACCCGCTCCCTAGCCTGCTGTTCTTTCTCCATTGCCTGGAAAAGGCGACCCCGGAGGACCTCGAGGGGCACGCTCTGCCACCGCCCCGGCACCTCTCCCCCAGGTTCAGGGCCTAGAAGCTTGCGAATCTGTTTGGGTAGGGTTATCTGTCCTTTGCTACTAACCCGGCGCTTGACCATTTCAAACCTTACACCACCCTAAGCCGACCATTCCTGGCGCAGGTGCGGGGACAAAACGCAAAACCGCTGTCCTGGCCTCGAGGGCTTGGGGCTTTGGCCTCCCCTGGGGTAGAATATTCGCTTGTGTGCAGGCCGGAGGGCCTGACGACCAGAGGAACCCCATGGCATCGCTCGGAGTCGGAATCGTCGGTCTTCCCAATGTGGGCAAATCCACGCTGTTTAACGCCATCACCAAAGCGGGCGCTCTTGCGGCCAACTACCCCTTTGCCACCATTGACAAGAACGTGGGGGTGGTCACCCTGCCCGACCCCCGCCTGAACGCCTTGCAAAAGCTCTTTATCAAGGGCGAGCGGGTGCCGCCCATCGTGCCTACCCACGTGGAGTTTGTGGACATCGCCGGCCTGGTCAAGGGCGCGCACAAAGGCGAGGGGCTGGGCAACCAGTTCCTGGCTAACATCCGCGAGGTGGCGGCCATCGCCCACGTGGTGCGCTGCTTCGAAGACCCCAACGTGGTGCACGTGGCGGGTAAGGTAGACCCCCTGGACGACCTCGAGACCATCAACACCGAGCTGGCCCTGGCCGACCTCCAGACCATCGAGAAACGCCTGGACAAACTGCGCAAAAGCGCCAAAAGCGATAAGGACGACAAAGCCCTCCTGGAGACGCTCGAGCCCCTTATGGCGCACCTCTCCCAGGGCCAGCCCATCCGCACCTATACCGGGGCCGACCCCGAGCTGCTGGCCCGGGCGGCCCGCGAACTGGGCCTGCTCACCTATAAGCCGGTAATTTACGTGTGCAACGTGGCCGAGGAAGACCTGCCGGAGGGCGCTCAGAACCCCCACGTGCAAAGCGTGCGCGAGGTGGCCGCGCGGGAGGGGGCCGAGGTGGTGGTGGTCTCGGCCAAGATCGAGGCCGAGCTGGCCGAACTCTCCGAGGAGGAAGCCCAGGAGTACCTGCGCGCCCTGGGCCTGGAGGAGTCGGGGCTCAACCGGCTGGTGCGCACCGCCTACCACACCCTGGGCCTGCAAACCTTCTTCACCGCTGGCGAGAAGGAGGTGCGAGCCTGGACCATCCGCAAAGGCACCAAGGCCCCCCAGGCCGCCGGCGAGATTCACTCCGACCTCGAGCGCGGCTTCATCCGGGCCGAGGTTATCGAGTGGCACAGGCTGGTGGAGGCCGGCGGCTGGGCCAGCGCCAAGGAAAAGGGCTGGGTGCGCACCGAGGGCAAGGATTACGTGGTGCAGGACGGCGACGTGGTGCTGATCCTGTTTAACGTTTAGCCTCAGTCGGCCAGGGCTGCCAACTGAAAAGCCTGGCTCAGGCGGGCCTCGTCGGTCAGGTCGAGGCGCAGGGGGGTTAGCGCGATAAAGTTGTGGCCCACCGCCCAGCGGTCGGTGCCCTCCTCGGGTTCGTGGTCGGGGCGGGCCGCAAACCAGAAGTGCGCCCGGCCCATGGGATCGGTACCGGGCACAATCCGCCCCTCGTACCGCCGCACCGACTGCCGGGCCCAAAGAATGCCTTTGGGTTTGGGCGGCAGGTTAACGTTGATCAGGAAGGGCTTGGGCTCGCGTAGGAGGGCCTCGAGCACCTTCCCCACCCACGGCTTGAGCAGGATGAAATCGGGCTCTCGACCGTTCATAAAGGCGCTGAAGGCGATGGCCGGAATCCCCAGCAAAGCCGCCTGCTTGGCCGCGGCCACCGTACCAGAGTGCCAGATCTCGTGGCCCAGGTTGGAGCCCAGGTTGATGCCCGAGAGCACCAGATCCACCTTGTCCCAGTGGTGGGTACCCAGGGCCACGCAGTCGGCGGGGGTGCCGTTGACCCGGTAGGCCTCGAGGCCCCCCAGAGGGGTGGCGCGGTAATGCAGGGGCCGCCCGATGGTGATGGCGTGCCCCATGGCCGACTGCTCCACATCGGGCGCCACCACCCGCACTTCGCCAAAAGCCGCGGCTACCTCGGCCAGCGCCAGCAGGCCGGGGCTGTAGATACCGTCGTCGTTGGTGACCAGGATTCGCATCGTCTACCTCACAAGCCTGAGCTTGGTTTGCACCGGTCAAGCAAATGTCAGGGGGCGTACCAACATCACCTGACAAAGCCGGTTTAATGTCAAAACAAAGCATGGTTAGCGTGCTCATTCCCACCTACAACCGCCCCCAACTGCTGATGCGAGCGCTGCGCTCGCTCCAGCTCCAGCTCTACCCCGACTGGGAGGCCGTGGTGGTGGACGATGGCGACGGAGCGGGCCTCCTGGCCGCCCACAGCCTGCGCGACCCCCGAATCGTCGGGGTGCGTAACCAGGGCCAGGGCCAGGTGGAAGCCCGCAATACCGGGCTGGCCCACGCCTCCGGCGAGATTATCGCCCTGCTGGATGACGACGACTGGTGGCTCGACCCCACCCACCTGCACCGGGTGGTGCGCGCCCTGCGGACGCAGGCCGGTCTGGTCTACCGGGGTGGCTACCTAATTCAGGAACGCCACGGCCTGGAACTGGAGCGCATCCCCTTCGACTTCAAGGCCAGCCCTTCGTCGCTCCAGAAGGACAACCTCCTGCTGGCCTCCGGGGTGGCCTACCCCCGCTTTTTCCACGACCGGCTGGGGCTGTTCGACCCGGAGATGTCGGACTACTGGGACTGGGACTGGTATCTGCGGGTGGTCTCAGCAGGCCACCCCCTCGTTCAGCTACCGGGCCGGGGTGTGGCGGTGGCGATGCACGGGGCCAACATGTCGTACGCGGCTCGAACACAACAGCGCCAGCAAAACCTCGACAAGCTCTGCGCCAAACACGGCCTCAGCGGGATCACCCTTAAGGATCATCGGATCATTGCCGGTGCAGCCTGAAGCCCCCAGAGTAGATTGCCACCTAGAACAAAATTCACCCTGACACCAGGTTGACAATAGACAGAACAGAATCTAGCAGGGTTGAACCCGTATCGGAGGCTTTATGCAACGACTCATTCTAGCTTCTTTGCTGGCTTGTGGCCTGGCTTACGCCCAGCCGCAAACCCTCACCCTCTACACCTCGGAGGTGCTGACCAACGTCAATCCCATGATCGAGCTCTTCAAACGGGCCAATCCGGGCGTCAACGTGCAGGTCTTCCGCAGTGGCACCGGCGAGGTGATCACCCGCCTGCGGGCCGAACTGGAAGCGGGCAACCCCCAGGCCGACCTCTTATGGGTGGCCGACGAGACTTTTTTCCGCGAGCTGGCTGCTGCCAACCGCTTGCGTCCGGTGCGGGCCACCACCCCCGGCTTTCCAGTCAAGTTTGCCTACCAGGGCGGGCGCTACTACGAGGTACGGCTGCTCTACAACGGCATTGCGGTCAACACCCGCAAGCTGGGGAACCTCCCCGAGCCCCAGACCTGGCGCGACCTGCTCAAGCCCGAGTACCGCGACCTGGTGGGGATGCCCAACCCCAATTTCTCGGGCGCAGCCCTCTCCACGCTGGGCACCTTCAGCCAGCGCTTTGGCTTTAGCTTCTTCGAGCAGCTCCAGCGCAACGGTCTCAAGGTCGAGCAGTCCAACCCCATCCTCCAGCAAAAACTGGCCGAGGGGCAGTATGGAATTGCCATCATCACCGATTTTGGCATCCGCGACCTGATTCGCCAGGGGGCCCCTCTCAAGGTCATCTACCCCCGCGACGGCGCAATTCTGGTGCCAACACCCATCGGTGTGATGGCGGGCAGCCGCAACCCTGCCCTGGCCGAGCGCTTTGTGCGCTTCCTGCTCTCCCCCGAAGCCCAGGCCCTGTTCGCCCAGCAGGGCTACATCCCCGTCATCGCCTCGGCCCCCCGTCCCATAGGGGTGAGCGGTGAGGTGCTCTCGATACCTTCGGCCGCCAATTTCATTCAGGCCAACCGGCAGAATCTACTGACCCAGTTCAACACCCTCTTCAACCTGCGCTGAGTGCCGGGTAGTGAAGGTAAGGCGGCGGTCTGGGGCGTTCTCTTCAGCATGCTAAGGGAACGCCTCGTATCCATTGGCTTCGATAACGCAAGCATTCGGTCCGGGTAGCTCGCCCTTCGCCAAGATGGCATCACCCAAGGGTCAAGGCCCTCCCTCAAAACAGGGCGGTTGCCATCAGGGTAGAACCTGTGAAGAACACGAGAATATCGGGAACTGTGTAAACCTCCACCAGTAGCGGTACTATACCCTGCGGATGAGTCCTCATCGCCTTGCCACTGCCACACCCTGGCTGCTCCTATCGTTGGGGGTGGCGCTGCCCCTGCTGGTGCTGGCCTGGCGGGGGTTGGGGGATGTGGCCATTCTGCCCAGGGTGCTCGACCTGGCCGGGGTCTCGTTGCTGCTGGCCTTGCTGGGAAGTTTGCTTTGCCTGGGGGTGGGGGGCGGGCTGGCCTGGCTGGCCTTCCGGGCACGGCTGCACTCTGGCTGGGACGCGCTGCTGCTGCCCGCCTATCTGGTACCGCCTTTCGTGGGGGCGCTGGGCTTTTTGTACGCTTTGCAGCTGGTGGGCCTGCAGCCCTACGGGGTGGGCGGCATCCTGCTGGCCTGGACGGCCCACTACGCACCGGTGGCCTATCTGCTGTTGCGCCCGGCCCTGGAATCGAAGCTGGCCCCGCTACTGGTAGCCTGCGAGGTGCATGGCGTGACGGGCTGGCAGCGGGTGCGGGCGCTGGTGCCCCCCTTGTTCCCGTCCCTGATCGCCGCCTTTGGGGCGCTGTACCTGACTTTGCTGGGCAACTTTGGGGTTCCGGCGGTGCTGGGGCTGCCGGCGCAGATCTACACGCTGCCAACCTTGGCCTATGCGCGGCTCTTCTCCCCCGCCAGCCCCGACCCCCTGGGCGAGGCGGCGGCCATCGGGCTGCTGTTGGGGCTGCTGGCGGTTCCGGCCTTGCTGCTCTCGAGCCAGCCCAGCGGCGAACCCTCCCCCCGGCCGCTGCGCCCCAGGCTGGTATGGGTGGCCCGGATTGGCTTTGGGCTGTTCGCGCTGGCGGCGGTGGTCTTCCCGCTGGTGGGCCTGCTGCGCCGGGCTTTGTTCAATACTTTTACGGGGGAATTCCAGCCGGCCTTTGCCACGGCCTGGGAATTACCCCTGGTGCGACAGGGGCTGACCAACTCGGTGCTGCTGGCCCTGCTGGCCACAGGGTTGTTGCTGTTGTTGGGGCTGCTGATGGCCCCCCAGCGCGGGGCCCTGAAGCGCCTGCGGCAGGTGCTGGATATGCACTACCTGCTGCCCGGAACCCTGCTGGCCGTTGGGCTCATCCTGCTGCTGGCCCCCACCCCGCTCTATGCCACCCCCTGGATTCTGCTGCTGGCTTATCTGCTTAACTTCGCCGCACTCATGCTGCGCGCCATCGAGGCGGGGCTGGAAGCCGGCATCGAGCGACTGGTGGGGGTGGGCAGGCTGTTTGGCCTGCGGCCCGGGTGGGCCTGGTGGAAGATTGGCTTCCCCCTGTTGCGGCCCTACCTGGCGGCAGGGGTGTTTTTGGTGCTGCCCCTGTGCCTGGCCGAACTCACCCTGTCGGCCATGCTGTATGCACCCGGCAGCGAGACCCTGGGGGTGGCGGTACTCTCGGCCCTGAACGGCGGGCTGTTCCGCGAGGCCGCCGCCATCGGGCTGATGCTGATGGCCTTATCGCTGCTGCTGCTGTTGGTTCCGCGCCGGGGGGTGGTGGGGTAAGCCCCCCGACCCTGTGCAGATGTTCTCTGGGCCCATGCTATGCTGCGACTAGAACACGTATCCAAGAACTTTGGCAAGGCGGGGGTGTTCGAGGTCACCCTCGAGCTCGCCCCCGGCGAGATTATGGCGGTGCTGGGGGCTTCCGGCTCGGGCAAGACCACCCTGCTGAACCTGGTGGCGGGGCTGCTAAAGCCCGACACCGGCCGCATCTTTCTGGGCCCGGAGGAGGTCACCCACCAACCCCCGGAGCTGCGCGGCCTGGCCTATGTGTTTCAGGATCATGCGCTGTGGCCGCACCTGAGCGCGCTGGAACACCTGCTCCTGGTTATGAAAAAGCCTAACCGGGAAGCCGCCCACCACCTGCTCGAGCGGGTGGGCCTGGCCGGGCTGGACGCCCGCAAGCCGCACCAGCTTTCCGGCGGGCAGAAGCAGCGGGTGGCCCTGGCTCGAGCGCTGGCCGCCAAACCGCGGTTGCTGCTGTTAGACGAGCCCTACTCGGCCCTCGACCCGGTGCTGCGCGAGGAGTTGCGGCTCGAGGTGGCCTCGCTGCTGCGGGCCGAGCACGTGAGCGCCCTGCACGTCACCCACGACCCCGACGAGGCCCTCGCGGTGGCCGACCGGGTGGCGGTGATGGAGGGAGGGCGTATCGTGCAGGTGGACACCCCAGGCCAGGTGTACGCCCAGCCCCAGACCCTCTCGGCGGCGCGGGCCTTCGGGCGCTTGAACCTGCTGCCAGTACAGGTTCAAAACAGTTGGGTACAGCTCAACGGCCAGGCCTGGGCGGTGGAAGGGCTGCAAAACGGGCCGGGCCTGCTGGCCTTCCGCTACGAGGACTTGCGGCCAGGACCAGAAGGGCTTCCGGCCAAGGTGCTGGCGGTGTACGGCGGCCGGGGCGAGCGGCTGTGCCGGGTGAACCTGGGCATAGGGGAAGCGGTGGTGAAGCTGCAAGCCGCGCCGGGGGAGGAGGTTCGGCTATCGCCTACGGGCCGACTCAGGGTATTCGAGACCAACCGCTAGAATTTTAGGGCTTGCCCAGCCGCTGCCCGTCCCGCTTCCCTCCCCAGCGCCGCTCCTGCCCGCTGGGGGTCAGGATAAAGCTGTTGCGGTCGTCCAAAATCTGGGCCTGCAGAATCTCCAGCACCTTGCGCTTGGCGCGGGCATCCAGGATGGGGAAAAACAGCTCGTAGCGGCGATCGAGGTTGCGCGGCATGGCGTCGGCGCTACCCGCCCAGACCCGCCACTTGCCCTTGTTTTTGAAAGCGGCCACGCGGGCGTGCTCCAGAAAGCGACCCACCAGGCTCTTAACTTCCAGCCCTTCCCAGAGGGCCGTGAGGGTGCTGCGGACAATCAGGTGCACCTTGGCCCCGCGGTTCAGCGCCTCCTCAAGGGCCTGGAGGATGGGGGGGTCGGTGAGGTGGTTGAACTTCAGGATGATTTCACCCTTCTTGTGGGCTTCGGCCTGGATGTTTTCCAGGAGCAGGTCGCGGATACCGGGGCCTGTCCGCAGGGTGGTCAGCACCGGGGCCTGGCGCTGCTCCAGGGCCGAGAAAAAAGCCCACACATCCGCGGTTAGCTCGGGGTGGGCGGTAAAGAGCGAGAGGTCGGTGTAGAGTCGCCCGTTGAGGGGGTTGTAGTTGCCGGTGCCCAGGTGCACATAAGCCTGCCCGGCTCGACGCACCAACAGGGCCTTGGCGTGCACTTTTTTGCTGGGCAGGGGCAGCACCCGCACCCCGGCTCCGGCAAAGCGCAGGCTCCACTCGAGGTTGGCCAGCTCGTCGAAGCGGGCCCGGCCCTCCAGGAGCACTGCCACATCCTTCCCGGCCTTGGCCGCCTGGATGAGCGACTGGGCGATGCCGTTTTCCTCACCGATGCGATAGAGGGTCGCCCGCAAGGCCTCCACCTTGGGGTCGTGGGCGGCCATCTGCGCAAAAGCCTCCACCGCGCCGTAGTCCTCGAAGGGATGATAGAGCAGCAGATCGCGGCGGTTCAGGTAAGCGAAGGGGTCTTTGGCAAAACCTTTGGGTTTTTCGATGGTAATGGGTTTGAACTTCTCGCTGGCCGGGCCTCGCGCAACGATGATACTCACAAAGCTCAGGTCGAGGGGCGGGGCCAGGCGGAACAGCTCCCAGGGCTCCAGCGCCAGGGCTGCGCGGATGGTCTCGGCCCACTGCGCAGGAAAGTCTTCCTCAACCTCGAGGTGGCTCACCTGCCCGTCCAGGCGGGCCTCGAGGGCCTCGGGCAGCTCGTCCCAGTCGGCGCGGGAACGGGCCAGTTGGGCCAGCCGGATCAGGCGAAACTCAAAAAGCGGCAGCTTTTGGTTGGCGGGCAGAAACAGGTCGCTGCGCATACGCACCAGCGCACCCAGGCGCACGAAGCCCCCCTCGCGTCCGGGTACTTCCAGCAGCCGGGGCACGCTCTCGGGTAGTCGGATCAGGTGCTGCAACGACCCCTCGCCAGCGGCAAAGTAGAGTGCCTGGCTGGCCAGCTCGGGGATGGCCTCGGGCCGGATCAGGTCGGTAAGGGGGGCCACCTCCTCGGCCAAGTAGGCCCCGAAATACTGCTTTTCAGCCTTGGTGAGCTGGGAGGGCTCGAGGATGTGGATGCCCTGGCCTTCCAGCGCCTTAAGGAATTCCAGATAGAGCCGGCCAGCCTCTTCGGCCTGATCCAGGGCTTCTTTCATCAATTCTCGATAGCCCGGGGTTCCCCGCTCCTCGGCAAAAGCCCGTGAAATTCGGGCGGAGAAAAACTCGTCGAGGTTCGAGGCCCATATTCCCAAAAAACGCAGCCGCTCGAGCAGCGGGAAGTCGGGCCGCCGGGTCTGCTCCAAAACCCGCCGGTTGAAGGAAAGCCAGCTCGCCTCCTGGCTGACCTGGGCGGCCACGTAGCGGGGGCTGTGCGGTTTGGACATCCCGTCCAAGTCTTGGGGGACTTTGTCAGGAAACGGTAAGGCTTGCTTTTTGCTTTTATTTTTTTTCACCCTGGCCTGAGTTTATCCTCCCGCAAAGAGGGCTGAAAAGAAGTAAGGGCGGCTCACCGGAATAAAAACAACCACGACCAACGGTCACGGCCAGGGCTGATGCTATCCTGACGGGGCTGGGGTCAACTACGGGCGTGCACCCCGCCCAGCTTGAGCCCGCGGCGCGCAGGCCCTACGATGGGACGGTGCAACGACTGGGCATTGTAGATCTGGGATCGGGAACCGCGCGGCTGGTGGTGTACGCCTACGAACCGGGTAAACATTTCCGGCTGATCGACGAGATCCGCGAGAGCGTCCGGCTGGGCGAGGGGCTGGCCCGCCAGGGCCGGCTGAGTAAAAGCGGGATGCAGCGGGCGTTGTCGGCCCTCAAACTCTATGCCGATTTCGCCCAGGCCACCGACCTCGACCAGCTGCGGGTGATCGCTACCAGCGCCAGCCGCGACGCCGAGAACGGCCCAGAGTTCCTGCGCGAGGTGCGCAAGCTGGGGCTTCAGGTGCAGGTGCTTTCCGGCGAAGACGAGGCCCGCTACGGGGTGCTGGCGGTGGCCAACTCGTTCAACTTCCAGGATGCCTGGGTGATGGATCTGGGCGGAGGCAGCGCCCAGCTTTCACTTATGGAGGCTAGGGCCTACCGCGAAGGACGGGCCTATCCGCTGGGCGCGGTGCGCCTGACCGAGATGTTTCTGGAGTCGAACCCGCCCAAAAAGGGGGAGATCGAAGACCTCGAGCGTTTTGTGCGCAAAGAGATGAAGGAGGTGCTGGCCCAGGTGCGCCAGAACCCCCTGCCGCTGGTCGCCATGGGCGGCACGGTGCGCAACCTGGCCAAGCTGGCCCAGCGGCGGGGGGACTACCCGCTGGATCTGGTGCACGGCTACTTTCTGTCCCGCGAGGCGCTCGAGGAGGCGGTGGAGATCCTGGCCCAGCGCACCCTCGAGCAGCGGCGGCAGCTCGAGGGCCTGCAGTCCGACCGCGCCGATGTGATTGTGGCCGGGGCCCTGGTCTACCGCACCGTGCTACGCGAAGCCGGCCTGGACGGCCTGTGGATCTCCGGCCAGGGCGTGCGGGAGGGGGCTTTCTACCGGGAGTTTCTACCCGCCCCGCATCTGCTGAGTGATGTGCGCGGGTTCTACGTGCGCAACCTGTTTGCCCGCTACCCCCAGGATTTTAGCCACACCGCCCGGGTGCGCCACTTCTGCCGGCTGCTCTTCCGGCTGCTGGCCCCTTTGCACGGCTACGGCCCCGGTGAAGAGCAGCTCCTGGACGAGGCCGCCCTGCTGCACGACATCGGTATGAGCATCGGCTATTACGACCACCACAAGCACGGCGAGTACCTGGTGATGAGCGCGGCCATCCCCGGCCTGTCGCACCGTGAACAGGTCTTGCTGGGGTTGCTGGTGCGCTACCACCGCAAGGGCGAACCCCGGCCTGGGGCCTACAAATCGGTGTTGCAGGATGGCGACCACAAGCGCCTGTTGCGGCTGGCCACCCTCCTGCGCATTAGCGAATACCTCGAGCGCAGCCGGGTGGGCCGGGTGGAGGGCCTGGAGGTGGAAATCGGTAGCAAGCAGGTGCGCCTAACCCTTCTGGCCCAGGAAGAACCCTGGGTAGAACTGACCGAGACCCGCAAGCAAGCCAAACTCTTCCGGCAAGCCTTCGGCCTCGAGCTGCTGGTCGAATGGAGGCCTCGAGGCTAGCCATGAAGCTCTACCTGATCCGCCATGCCATCGCGCTCGAGGCCGCGCCCGGCCAGACCGACGACGAGCGCCCGCTCTCCGAAGAAGGCATCCAGAAGTTTACCGAGGTGGTGCGCGGCTTGAAGCGCCTGGGGGTTCGACTTGATCGCCTCTACCACAGCCCCAAGCTGCGGGCCGTGCAGACCGCCGAACTGCTGGTGCCGCTGCTGGAAGGCCAGACCGAGGTCACCCCCTACCTGGCCGCCGAGCCCAGTATGGCGCTCCTCGAGACCCTGCAAGGGTCGTCGGTGGCCCTGGTAGGGCACGAACCCTGGATCGGCGAGCTATGCGCCTGGCTGGTCACTGGCCGCCGGGAGGGCCGCGCCTTTCCCTTCAAAAAAGGCGGGGTGGCCCTGCTGGAGGGCCTGCCCCAACCGGGCCAGATGTGGCTGCGGGGGTTCTGGGCCCCTAAGCTTTGGCGCCGGCTGGGGGCGTGAGCAACAGAAAGCCCAAGGCCCCGCCGTAAGCGCGCCCCAAGACCCCCTCGGTTTGGCCTCCAGCAATTCAACCTGCCATAAACCAGACAAAGCTTCCCGTGGGGTGCTTATCGCTCGAGCCTGAAGGGGGTCTTCTGCCCGGCCAGGGCGATCTCCCGGGCTTCCTGGGGCGCCCAGGAAAGCCCCAGCACGGCCTTATAGGCGCGCAGGGCCTGGTCGCGCCGGCCCATCCAGTCGGCGAGCTGTCCGTAGCGGGCCAGGGCATACCCAGGCAGGTAGGCGGGGTGCTGGAAGTCGGCGTGAACGAGCTGCTCCATAAGCTGATAAGCCGCCTCGGGCTGGCCCGCCGCCAGATAAATCTGGGCTGCGCAGTACAGGGCCTCGGGGCCTTCCACCTCCTGTAGTTGTTGCAATAAAACCCCCCAATCGTCCGACTCGTTCAGTTGCCAGGCCCGATCCAGCACGCTGCGCTGGCGTTCTAGCTCGGTGGGGGTGTGGGCGCCCGGAAGCACCACCCGCTCCGCCGGAAGGGCCTCGAGCAGCCAGGGATACTCGAGCACATCCACCAGCACCACCAGGGGGCCCTCGAGGGCAGCCAGGCGCCCGGCCACCTGGGCCATGCGCTCCCGTCGAAAGCCGGTGGCGGGCCCTTCGCCAAACACCTCCCCATAGCCCTGGTGGTAGGCCCGCAGGGCCTCGAGCACCGGCCCCTGGGCGAAATCCTCCGGGGTGCGGGGGTTCGTCAGCACCCACTTGAGGTTGTCCTCGAGGGGCTCTACCTGGCGCAAAATCTGCTGCCCTTTGGGGTACTGGCGCAGGGCTTCACGAAACCGCTCAGCCTCGAACCTGAGCGGGGCCTGGGGGTCGAGCGCCTCCAGCGCAACGCCCATACTTTCAGCCCAGGGCAAAACATGAAACAATGAGATCTCGTTCTGGTCGCGCCAAGTTTGCGCTGCCAGCTCTTCCGGGCTGTACGAGGCCAGAACAATCCGCTCGGGCTGATGGGCTCGAATCAGCTCCAGCAGCGTCACCCCGTTGTAGCGCGGGTGCAACAGATGAAAGGGGCCCAGCGTAGGAATGACCAAAAACGACACAACCGATATTCTAGACCTCAAAGACCGCAACTACCGTCTGGCGATGCTCAATGGTTGGTTTGTGCTGTTGGGCGACGCTTTCTTTAACGGTTCCATTGTGCTGGCCTCCTTTGCCGCCAAGCTGGGCGCGGCCAACTGGGCCATCGGGCTGATGCCGGCCCTGCTCAACGCCGGTTCGATGGTGCCGCAGGTCTTCGTGGCCCCTTACGTGGCCCGGCTGCCGATTAAGGTCACGCTGTACCGTCGCATGGCCCTGCTGCGGGTGGCCAGCCTGGGCATCGTGGCCCTGGGCGGGTTCTTTCTGGGCCATCGCCCCGACCTGCTTTTGTGGGTGTTTGTGGCAGGCCTGGCCCTCAACGGGCTTTTTACCGGGTTCTCGAGCCTGCCTTTCTGGGAAACCATCGGCAAAACCATCCCCATGGAGCGCCGCAGTGGGCTGTTCTCGCTGCGCAACCTGGTGGGAGGGTTGCTGGCCTTTGGGGCTGGCTTTTTGGTGCGCCTGATCCTCGAACTACCCTTGGCCTTCCCCTACCCATACGCCATCCTGTTCACCCTGGGCACCCTGGCCTTTGCCTACGGCTGGCACCTGTTCGGCCTGATAGACGAACCCCCCGACACCCACACCCGCACCGAGCGCATCTCACTCAGCCTGCCGTTTCGCGACTTCTATTTCCGGCGGTTCCTGCGGGTGCGTGTGCTGCTGGCAATTGCCAGTATGGTCGAGCCTTTTTTCGCAGCTTATGCCGTGCGGGTGCTGGGACACAAAAGCGAGATTGGCACCTATCTTATGGTCTACACGCTCTCCTCGGTGCTCTCCAACCTGCTGTGGGTGCAGGTCTCGAGGCGCTACGGCTCCCGCAGCCTGATCCTGATCGGCGCCGCGCTGGGCGCGGTAACCCCGGTGCTGGCCCTGCTACTACCCAAAACCGCATTCTGGCTGGTCTTTGCCCTTCAAGGCGCCTACCTTTCTTCCATCGGGGTGGGCACCGCCACCTACCTGGTGAACCTGGCCCCCACCGATGCGCGCAGCTCGTACATCGGCCTGTCCAACACCATCGTGGGGCTGCTGGCCTTCTCGCCGGTGCTGGGCGGCTTGCTGGCCGACCGCGTGGGATACGTGGGGCCTATGGTGGTCGCCACCATCTGCTATGCCTGGGCCCTATATGCGGGCCGGCGTTTGAAGCTGCTCGAGCCCGTCTAGTCCCCTCGGCCACCCCCTGGGGGTTCGCCTTGGATAAAGTCCCGGTTTGGCATATGATTGCCAGGTCACATGGTATCCAAACCAGGTATTCCGGCCAAGTTTCGCTACCTTCTATGGGGGCAGAGCAGCGTCACCTTTGGGGCCGTGGTGCTGGAAGTGGCCTTACCCCTTCTAGCCGCCGTCACCTTGCAGGCCAGTCCTACCCAGATGGGCCTGCTGGCCACCTTGCAAACCCTACCCTGGCTGGTCATTACCTTGTTCGCCGGGGTGTGGATCGATCGTGGCAACCCCAGGCGCATTATGACCTGGGCCAACTACGGGCGGGGTCTCTTGCTGCTCAGCATCCCCCTGGCCGGGTGGCTGGGCTGGCTCAGCATCGAGTGGTTGTGGGTGGTGGCCTTTGCCTATGGGCTGCTGCGGGTCTTCTTCGAGCTGTCGGTGAGCGCCTTTGTGCCCAGCGTTGTCGAGCGAACACAGTTGGTAGCCGCCAACAGCCAGCTCGAGAGCAGCCGCCAGGCTGCCACGGTGGCCGGGCCGGGGGTGGCCGGCCTGCTGGTGCAGACGATTGGAGCACCCCTCACGGTTCTGCTCAATGCCTTTTTGTATTGGATCTCGGCCTTTTTGATTCAGCGCATTCCCAGCAGCGAGTCGCAGCAGGTGCGCAGCCCTAAGCTCTTGTTGAGCGAGGTGGGCGAAGGTCTGCGCCTGGTCTTTTCGGACGGTTATCTTCGAGCCCTGGTGCTCTCGAGCGCAACCTTCAATTTGCACATCGGCATGCTGGCCGGCCTTCAGGTTTTATTCCTTAGCCGGGTGCTGGAAATACCCCCAGCCTGGATTGGCGTCATTTTTGCTGTGGTGGGGCTGGGCGCGCTGGTGGGTGCGCTAACCGCTGCACGGTTTACCGGGTGGCTGGGCATCGGAGGGGTGGTCATCCGCATGCAGCTAATCTCCTCCCTTGCCGGGGTGGCCTTCGCGCTGGTGCAGGCCCCTCCAGTGGTAGCGGCCACCCTGGTTGGCCTCATCCTGTTTGTAAAAGCGGCCTCTACGGTGATACGCAACGTGAACGTGGTCAGCATTCGCCAGGCCCGAACCCCCCAACACCTTCTGGGGCGGGTGGGGGGAACCAGCCAGTTTGTGGGCATCGGACTGGGCTCGCTGGGCGGCATTGTAGGAGGGCTGCTGGCCGAGTGGCTGGGCATCCGCGAGGCCACCTTAATTGCCGGGCTCATCGCCATGTTTTCCTTTAGCTGGCTGTTCTTCTCCCCCATCCGCAGCCTGAAGGGCCTGCCAGAAGCAATGAAGGCCTGAGCGGCCCCATAAGCGGCCAGGCCCGCCGGGGTACGTCCAGCCCTCAGCCGAGCACGGCGCGGCGTGGTAGGCGGGCTACGCATCGGTGGATCAGGCCACCCACCACATAACAGCGAACAACCAGCAATAAACATTCTGAGGGCGTAACGCCCCCAGCCAAAAGCCCAATTTCAAAAAAACGGACGTTTTAGTCGTTCCAGATGAGGATTCGAGCAGCTACCTTTTTCATGGCTTTTCCTCCTGACGTAACGATATCGCAGAGCGTTATGGTTGTAAACCTATTGACAAAATGTCAAGTTTATGATTCACAAACTTATGACTCAGGTCTTTACCTGGTACAAGTAAACTTTCCTGGATTAAAACCCCTTGCTGGTGCGCTTTTATTTGAGATGCACTCTCGGATATTTATACCGAGTTTATATTGCCGCATCACCTCGCTTGATTAAGTTTCTGCGGCCCCACCCCCCCTCTACCGGCCCACAAAGATTTGACGCCGTTCCGTTGCAGTCGTACACTTCTACGCAAGATGAGGTCTCGGCCAACTACCAGGCCTGGGGAGAACTTCTAGCCGCAAGGCGGCAGAGGTTCTCCCGGCTCGTAGTTGAAGGGCCGGGATTTTTTTTGAGGTGAGTATGAACGCAGTGCTTCCCGACGGACGAAACCTGGAGCTCAAGCCCGGCGCCACCGCTGCCGATGCCGCTCAAGCCATTGGCCCTGGTCTGGCCAAGGCCGCCATTGGGGCTATTGTCAATGGAGAGCTGTACGACCTGCTCAAGCCCTTGCCACCCCATGCCGAGCTGCGCATCCTGACCGAAAAGGATCCCGAGTACGCCCAGCTCTTCCGCCACACCCTGGCCCACGTGATGGCCCAGGCGGTGCGCGAGCTGTACACCGAGCGGGGTTACAGGCCCGAAGAGGTCAAGCTGGCCATTGGCCCGGTGATCGAAAACGGCTTCTATTACGACATGGACGCTCCTGAGCCCATCCGTGAAGAAGACCTGCCCATCATCGAGGAGAAGATGCGCCGGATTGTGGCGGCCAACCTGCCCCTGAAGCGCTTTGTACTCCCGCGCGAGGAAGCCCTCAAACGCTACGCGGGCATTGACCCCTACAAAACCGAGCTAATCCAAGACCTACCCGAATCCGAGGAGCTGAGCTTCTACGCGCAAGGCGACGATACCTATGGCTTCACCGATCTGTGCCGGGGCCCGCACGTGCCCAGCACGGGCCGCATTCCCCCTCACTTCAAGCTCACCGGCATTGCCGGGGCCTACTGGCGCGGCGACTCGAGCCGCCCCATGCTCCAGCGCATTTACGGGGTTGCCTTCCGCACCAAGGAGGAGCTCGAGCACTACCTCTGGCAGCAGGAGGAAGCCAAGCGCCGCGACCACCGCCGGCTGGGGCAGGCCCTCGAGCTCTTTACCATCAGCGAGGAGGTGGGCAAGGGCCTGCCGCTCTGGCTGCCTCGAGGCGCCTTTATCCGCCGGCAGATGGAAGACTACATGTATAAAAAAGAGCAGGAGCACGGCTACCACTATGTGTACACGCCGCACATTGCCAACGCCCGGCTTTACTACACCTCGGGCCACCTGCCCTATTACAAAGACGACATGTACGCCCCCATCGAGATTGAGGGGGAGGAGTACTACCTCAAGCCCATGAACTGCCCGCACCACCACATGATCTACAAGGCCCGACCCAAGAGCTACCGCGACCTGCCGCTCAGGCTGGCCGAGTTCGGCACGGTCTACCGCTTCGAGCTTTCGGGCACCCTCTCGGGCCTCACGCGGGCACGGGGCTTCACCCAGAACGACGCGCACATCTACTGCTCGAGGGCCCAGGTCACCGAGGAGTTTATCCGGGTCATTCAGCTCTTCGACGAGGTCTACAAAGACTTCGGCATCTCGGACTACTGGTTCCGCCTCTCCCTGCCCGACTTCGAAAACAACCCCGAAAAGTTCGGCGAGGAGAACGACAACTGGCGCGACTCCATCAAAGCCATCCGGGCAGCCCTGGAAGAGACCGGGGCCAAGTACGTGGAGGGCATCGGCGAAGCCACCTTCTACGGCCCCAAGCTCGACGTGCAGATCAGGAGCGTGCTGGGCAAGGAAGAGACCATCGCCACCAACCAGCTCGACTTTATCGTGCCCGAGCGCTTTGGCCTCGAGTTCACCAACGAAAAAGGCGAAAAAGAGACCCCGGTGGTAATCCACCGGGCCATCATGGGCAGCTTCGACCGCTTCTTTGCGTTTTACCTGGAGCACACCGCCGGCGACTTCCCGCTGTGGCTCTCCCCCATCCAGGCCGTGATTGTGCCGATTGCCGACCGGCATCTGGAGTACGCCCAGAAGGTGGCCGCCGAGATGCGCAAAAACAAGCTTCGCGTGGAGATTGACGACCGCAGCGAACGCATGAACGCCAAAATCCGCGACGCCGAACTGCAAAAAATACCCCTGATTCTGGTAGTGGGCGACAAAGAAGCCGAAGCAGGCACGGTCAATGTGCGCGAGCGTCACGTAAAGGAGCAGCGCACCCTGGCCGTGGCGGCCCTCGTCGAGGAGATGAAGGCTCGAGTAGAGGCAAGAAAATAAGACCGTTTCAGAGCTCCTGCCAGTATTCCGCCCCAATTCGCGGGGATAGTTTGTGGCTACAAAGAACGAACAAACGCCTCGGCCTCTTCAGCGCTGGCCAGGCGGGGCTGGCGCTTCCTGAACCACTGCCAGAGAACCCCCAGGTCGAGGTCGGAGAGGTTTTGGGGATGGCCCAGGATTATCTTGTGGTCGCCGTCGGAGACCCAGATCATGCCCAGCACCTCACCCTCGAGCCAGCTTCCGACCGGCAC
>Ga0209479_1001354_pt1 | contig 24867 bp, 20 predicted proteins | sample DewCreD2012metaG_2_FD_184112 | JGI IMG/M metagenome (GOLD analysis project Ga0209479, IMG submission 184112) | Hot spring sediment bacterial and archeal communities from British Columbia, Canada, to study Microbial Dark Matter (Phase II) - Dewar... ...
GAAGCCGCCAGCGGATCATCCTTGGCGGAGGGGTTGGAAGGTAAGGGGGTCTGTGATACCATCGAAGCGTTTGGATATGTGACATTTCAAACTGGGAATTAAATGTGACTCGCCATTGGTAACAACAGGAAATGCCAATACCGCTTTTTGTGCGGTATTAATTTGACAGAAGAACGGTGAATCATGCCCTCGTGGGCAGCGAGGCTCCTGCCGGTTCGCAAAACTCCTCCCCTCGGGGGGAGGTTGGGTGGGGGAGGTTCACCCGGAGGTTCACCCTCCACATGGCTTGTCCGGCACAACCTGCAACCGGTTCACGGAGTACGCGAAGATGTTCCAATTTGATGCCATACCCAATGAGCGTGGGGTATATCAACTGGTGCTGTTTCTGCCGGAAGACATCACCCTGCGAGTGGGTGCGCTGGGGGTCTTTCGATTTCCCGCAGGCAGATATGTATACACGGGCAGTGCGCTGGGAGGCTTGCGGAGGCGCCTCGCCCGCCACCTGCGCACACAGAAACGCCTGCGCTGGCATATCGACTACCTGATGCGACATGCTGTGGTCGAAGACGTTCGCCTCTTTCTTGGCGGTGGGCGAAGCGAGTGTGCCCTCAATCGGCAAACTCTCGCCCTGCCTGCTGCCCGGGTGATAGCGCGTGGCTTCGGCTCGAGCGAATGTCATTGCCCGACGCATCTGGTGTATCTGGGGCAGGATGGCTGCCTGCCCGCGCCTAACGAGTAAGCTCGATAGATACCCTTCCGGAGGTGTGAACAGTGGTGGGTTTACCCGTGTTTTGCACAGCACTGATAGCCTGTTTGCCCGTAGCCGCTAACCTGGCAGACCAGCCCCTTTGTCAGGTATGGGTGGCGTCCGCCATGCAGAAGGTCTTTCAGGACGAGGCCCCTCCTGGTTCTGCCGAAAAGGTTTTGCGTCTGTCCGCCGCGCGGGGCGAACGAGAGGCAGCGCAAATCGTACTGCGCCCCTCACACAAGGCACAGCTGGTCAATGTCAAAGTGAGCGACCTTCAAGCCGGTAGAGGTGTTCGTCTGGGGGCAGAGGCGATAGCTATCTACCGGGTGGCGTACATCCATCTACCCGCACACGGTCGCAAATACCCGGACCCTCTACCACCCTTGCGATTGCCCGTGGATCTGGAACCGAATCAGAACCAGCCTCTGTGGGTAAGCATTGAGGTGCCCCGTGACGCCCGTCCCGGGCAGTATCGCGGTGAGATAGAACTGGAAATGACCGGAGGCGAACGACACCTCATACCGATACAACTGCGGGTGTGGAGCTTTGAAATCCCGCTGAAGCCGTCGATGCGTACCGCTTTCGGGCTGTGGGGCGATGGTATTGCCCGTCACCATGGAGTGTCATCCCAGAGCGGTTCACACCGCAAGCTAATGCAGCGATACTGGGAACTGCTGGTGTCGCGCCGAATCTCGCCCTTCTCGATACCGGTGGACATCTTCTCGCCGGAGGCGGGGAAATATCTGAGCGACCCGCGCCTGACCAGCTTCATCATCCCCTATAGCGACGACGAGGCGCAGCTGCGCCGAACCGTAGACCATCTGAGGCAGGGCGGTTGGCTGGAGAAGGGATACTTCTACGTGGTGGATGAGCCTGTCACCCGCGAACAGTATGACCGCCTTGTGGAGGTCTGTCAGCGCATTCAAAGGATAGACCCCTCTTTGAAAATCGTTTCGCCCTATTTTCGCAATCCCGACTTCGACCCCGAAAAGCGACCAGAGGTACTGCTGGACGGGCAGGTCAACATCTGGTGCCCTGTCACACCCTTCTTCCAGCCCGACCTGCTGCGGGAGCGTCAGCAACGGGGGGAGGAGGTGTGGTGGTATGTCTGCTGCGGACCGGGCAAACCCTATGCCAACTTCTTCGTGGATATGGATGGGATTGACCATCGCATCCTCTTCTGGCAGCAGAAGATGTTTGGGGTACAGGGATTGCTCTACTGGAACACCATCTGGTGGGACCCCAACAGCACGCAAGACCCCTGGGAAGACATTGCAACCGTCAAAAACATTAACCCGCAGGTGTATGGCGACGGCTCACTGGTGTACCCGGGCAAGCGGGCAGGTGTGTATGGTCCTGTGACCTCCATTCGTCTCGAGCTCATCTGCGATGGGACAGAGGACTATGAATATCTCACGCTCTATGAGAAGGAGTTCGGTGCCACCGCGACGCAGGAGGCGATTCGGGAGCTGACCCGCAGCCTCACAGAGTTTGAGAAGGACCCGAAGAGGCTCGAGGCAGTACGCGAGCGGATAGCACGCGCCCTTGACGCCAGGCACTCTCGCAGGTGATAATAAGGAACGAGACCCAAATGGGAAGGAGTGCGAATGGCTTCCGTCAAGTTCCCAACCGTACGCTGGCATGAGAAGGTGGTCACGTTTCGCCCGCGCCGCACGTGGCGGGGTCTGCAGCCGGTGCACGCGGTTTTGTTGTTCGCTTTCTTCGGTGACAGAGTCGTGCTCAGCGACATCGAGGGGCGCGGCTGGAGTGTGCCCAGTGGTCATCTGCAGGAAGGGGAAACGCCGGAGCAAGCCATCCGCCGCGAGGCGCAGGAAGAGGCTGGCATCGTGTTAAATAAATTGGAGCCGTTGGGCGTCTACCTGCTGCAGGAGGCGGACGGCACCCGCTGGTACGCGCCGGTGTTCATCGGAGAGGTGGCGCACTTCATGGCGATACCGGACAGTAGCGAGTCGCATGGGGTGCTGTTAATACCTCCTGAGGATGTGCAGGAGGTGTATCATCTCTGGGACCCGTTGATAGCGCAGGTATTCCAGTTCGCCCTATCGCAATACCGCAAACGGTTCCGCCCCGGTGTGCCGTTACGTGAGATTTACGGGCAGTTCGCCCGCGTACAACCCATGCCCGAAAACGACGCCATGACACTCTAAGGAGGTTCGCATGTTCATCTCGCAGCGAGCACAACGCACCAGCCCTTCGCCCACCCTCGCCATCACCGCCAAAGCGCGCAAGATGCGCGAGGATGGTATCGACGTGCTGTCTTTTGGAGCCGGAGAACCCGACTTCGACACGCCGGAGTTCATCAAGGAAGCGGCAGTTACCGCCCTGCGAGAGGGCTTCACCAGATATACCCCCACCGCCGGCATCGAGCCACTGCGCAAAGCGATTTGCGACAAACTCTGGCGCGATAACGGACTGAAGTACGAGCCCAATCAGATTATCGTTACCTGCGGGGGCAAACATGCTCTCTATAACACCTTTCAGGTCATCTGCGACCCCGGCGACGAGGTGATTATCCCCGCGCCCTACTGGGTGAGCTACCCGGAGATGGTGAAGCTGGCTGACGGCGTGCCGGTGTTTGTCTATGCTGACGAGAGCACCGGCTTTGTACCCACCATCGACGCCATCCGCGAGAAGATAAGTGCGCGAACACGGGCAATCGTGGTGAACAGCCCGTGCAACCCAACGGGCGCGGTGTTCCATCGCCAAAGGCTTAAGGAGATTGCCGCTCTCGCGCTCAGGCATGACCTGTACATCATCTCCGACGAGATATACGAAAAGATGGTGTACGATGGGCATGAACATGTTAGCATCGCCAGTTTGGGTGAGGAAGTCAAGAAACGCACCATCCTGGTCAACGGTATGTCCAAAGCGTACTCGATGACCGGCTGGCGCATCGGTTACGCGGCGGCGGAGCGAGAACTCATTGCCGCCATGACGCGCATTCAGGACCAGTCCACCTCCAACCCCACCTCGATTGCGCAGAAGGCGGCACTGGCAGCGTTGCAAGCACCGGAGGACACGGTGAAGCAGATGGTCGCGGCGTTCGCCGAGCGAAGGCAGGCGATTGTGGACGGATTGAACCGCATCCCCGGCTTCCGTTGCGCCGAACCCGGTGGGGCTTTCTACGCCTTCCCCAACGTGTCGGCTCTCTACGGCAAACGCTGGGGCGACCGTCTCATCAACAACTCCGACGCCTTCGCGGAGTACCTGCTGGAAGTGGCGCGGGTGGCGGTGGTGCCGGGCAGTGGCTTCGGCGCGGACGAGAACATCCGGTTGTCCTACGCCTGTTCGCTGGATACCATCCACAACGGTCTCGCCCGAATCGCCGACGCGGTGCAGGCGTTGCAGGATTAGGACATCGTGTAACCGGAGGGCGAAACTTCCGGTGAGCCGAGAAAACAGGCAACACGGCTCGGCGGGAGCCTCGCCCTCCATGGGGTGCACGGTCTATTGCAGTGGCTCCAGCACCACTTTCTGCAGATTCATGACCGCCCCGCGGGGCATCTCGGTCACCCGAACGGACAGCACCTGCCTGCCGGCAGGCAGGGTCAACTCGCCCAGCGGGAAGTCCCTAAACGCAGTCCACGAGCCGGTGGCTTCGACAACGCCTTCCAGCCGTTGTCTGCCCTCAATGCCGATATGAAACCGGCTTCCCGCGTTCTCCGGCGGGCAGGCATAGGTCACGGTGACTTTATACCTGCCCCGTGCGGGTACGGAAATAGTCCACGTGACGTAATCGGAAGCGTTTGTCCAGAAGCCGATATTGTCTTTGCCGTCGCCCTGCTCGTACCGGGCACTTTGGCCGTGTACCTCGGCATCACGCGCGTGGCACAGAAGTACACCTCGGGCATCTGGCTGGATAACCGAAGCCACCTGCGCAACCACCGGCTTACCCGCTAACTTCAGTTCCACCACCGTCGCGGCGGGGTCTATACGTTTCGGTCTGGAGATGTAAACCACCGTGTAGCCGTTGCCGTTTTGCACATGTTCGGTGCGCACCTTCAGCGGTTCGTTGCCCAGCAGGGCGCGGGCACTTAGCACCTTCGTCTCCAGACCTTCCACGCGCAGGTCGCCATCGGGCCAGGTGAAGACGTGAAGGTACAGCGTGTTGCCTTTGGCGGTGCATCTTCCGTCAAACGACAGCTTGCGGAAAGGGCTCTGGGTGGTGCCGTAGATGCTTTTGTCGTTCACCTTCATCCACTGCCCGATGCGCTGCAGACGCTCCACAATCGGTTCGGGGAATGTGCCCTCAGCGGTCGGTCCCACGTTCAGCAGGAAGTTACCTCCCTTGTGGGCGATGTCGCAAAGCTTGCGGATGAGGTCTTCCGCCGATTTCCAGTTGGTGTCGTTTTTGGCGTAGCCCCAGGTATCATTGATGGTCATACAGGTTTCCCACAGCCGCCCACCGGGCAGTGCGCCTGCCGGGATGGTTTGCTCCGGCGTGGAGAAGTCTTCGGGCAGGTGGTTGCGGTCATTAATGAGAATCTGCGGCTGCAGGCTGCGGATGAAGGCGTTCACTTCCGCCGAGCGCAGTTCCTGCGCGTTATGCTCCCATCCGCCGTCAAACCACAGCACGCCAATGGGTCCGTAGTTGGTCAGCAGCTCGCGCAGCTGCCCTTTCATGAAGTCGATGTAGCGGTTCAAATCGGCACCGGCGGCGGGACGTACATCACGTTCCCACGGACGGCGGGGCAGGTAATCGGGATGGTGCCAGTCCATGATAGAGTAGTAGAAGCAGAGTTTGATGCCCTGCCGCTTGCATTCCGCCGCCAGCTCCTTCATGGGGTCGCGCCCGAAGGGGGTCGCTTTGACGATATTGTAGTCGGTTAGCTTCGTGTCGAACATGCAGAAGCCATCATGGTGTTTGCTGGTAATCACGATGTACTTCATGCCGGCCTCTTTCGCCATACGCACCCACTCGCGGGCATTGAACTTCACCGGGTTGAACTGAGCAGCGAACTTCTCGTAATCGCGCACCTGCATCTGCTTGTTGCTCAGGTACCACTCGGCGATGGTTTTGCGCCCCTGCAGGTCGGTGGCGTCGGCGGGTACGGCATAAATGCCCCAGTGGATGAACATGCCGAACTTCGCCTCACGCCACCACTGCGTGCGTTTCAGGAAGGCTTCAGGTGTCTCGCCCTGTGGCTGAGCCATCAGCAGAGACGCCATGCAGAACACCAACGCTGTCTGGACAACCCCACGCATCATCATTGTTTACCTGCGTTGAATGATGTCTCTAAAATCCGACCGGAGAGTCACAACGATTGACCAGACTCTTCGGGGTACAGATGCTCGATTTGTGTCAGCAGGTCAGGAACGTCTCGGGTTGCAGTTTTCCAAATCTCCTCCCAGTCAATAACGTCGTAGCCGTGAATCAGGTGGTCCCGCATACCGGCAATCAGTTGCCATGGAACCTCGGGATGGAGTGAGCGAAACTCCCGCGAAAGTCGCTTGACTGCCTCTCCCATGACCAGCGGCTGATACAACACTGCGGATTGGGTCTTGATATCGCCCAGAAACTGCTCTTTGGTCAACCCCGCTACAAAGAGCTTCACCAATCGAGCAGAACTGATGATATCTATCAAAGTGGCTTCATCACGAAACATCGGATTCCTCGGAAGCAAGGAACACAACCCGCGCTGTTCTCAAGATTTCGCGACGGATTACCCAATTCGGGCTTCTCATCAGAGCACGTTTGGTAATGAGGTCGACCTTTCTCTGGAGCAGTCGTTCCAACTCACGCTCCATCTGCACGTGATCCAGTAAGCTCCAGTCCGCATCCTGTTGGAAGTCGACGAGAACGTCCACGTCGCTGTCGGTTGAGAAGTCTTGGCGCAACGCCGAGCCGAACACAGCGATTTCGCGAACCTTCCAGCGCCGGCAGAACTCTTCCAGCTCCCGTTTTGGCAGGGTGACGTGCATATTGTCCATCGTACTGGTTACATCCTCTGTCTTCAGTTTACCTCACCTCTCATGGCGTTCAGCCGGTGCAGTCCTTCACGTCCTTCTCGAACTGCTCGATGGCTTCCGCAGCGTCCAGCACGCCGATTTCCAGCGTGTAGATGCGCTCCTCGCCCGGCTCCAGATACTGCAGGCGTCCGGCGGCTCGCTCTTCCACCCGTCCCTGTACCAGCGCGTTGCCCGGCTCCAAGCCGACCACGTACTCGCCCTGTCCCATCATCTTCCACTGCGTGAAGTAGGGCAGTTCATTGCGGTTGTAGCGCACGTATACGCCATAACCGCCCTCACAGGCGCGGTTCACAATCCCGCAGACCACCGAGCCGTCTGCCTTCGCGCCCATCTTGTGGAAGTAGACCTGCTCGTAGAAGCCGGGAGTGGGCGCAATCAGTCGGTTCCAAATGCCGATGTCCTTCGCGGCGATTTCGGTGCGCGGGGTTACCTCCTGACTGGGGAGCACCACTTCCGCGCCTTCGTCCACCACGGGCCAGCCCAGGTTGATATGATACAGAATCATGTGCGGAGTGCGTTTGTAACCGAGGTTCTTCACCACGTCATGAATGCGCAGCCATGTTGCGCCCAGCTGTGTTTCGATACGGCGGGTGAGCTGCAGGTTCTCCCCGAACACGATTGCCTCGCGCAGACAGCCCTGTGCAAACAGCACGTATTGCTCGCCGTGCCATTCTCCGCCCCATGCGAGGTGATAAGCTGGCGTGTAGGATGCCCTTCCATGTAAGCCCAGCTGCTGTCCGTCGTCCTCACTGGGAAAGCCCATCGTGCTGTAGCCGCAGGTGGTGACCAGTCCACCGTAGAAACCGCGCAGCCAGCCGAACTTCTCCGGCTCGTAGGTATACGGATGGGCATCGCCGGTAGCGGAACGCCATGCCAGCGGTTTGCCCTTGTAGTGCGCTGCCGAGATGTCCATCCCGCGGCTGGCAAGCACGCTGAAGGTCAGCCCACTGCCGGTCATAAAATCAAAGCCCAGTACGCCGTCTTCCACACCCTCTATCAGGCGTACCGGCTTCACCCGGGCGATTTGCGAGATGTCACCGACCTTTTGCAGCAGCTCTTGCACGGAGAACTCTTTGCCGAACAACCGAGGCATGGTACTTCCCCTCCTTCGCATCGTTTCGGCTCTTGCTTCGTGGGTGATGAGGTAATCTCCTGCTTTCAGCCTTCCCACTCGCCCTTCTTCACCACCGAGCCGAGGGCAAGACGCACAATCACCCTGGCAGTCTCCTCTTCGGCAAAGACCACATGGTCTACCCCGCACCGGCGCAGGTCGGCGATTTTGCCTTCGTCGTGGGTGCGTGCCAGAACGGTCAATTGGGGGTTAATCTCCTTCAGGCGACGTGCCGCCACCATTGCGCTACTGCTCTCTGGCATGGTCAGGATGGCGATAGAGGCGGTGTGTGGGTTCGCCAACTCCAGCACCTCGCGCGCCTCGGCGTCGCCGTAGATGGTGGGGATGTTCTGGTTGCGCGCTCGCAGGATGCTTTCAGGGTCCAGGTCAATCACCACTACGGGCACCTTTCGCCCCAGCAGCTGCTGAGCCACACGACTACCCACCCTGCCGAATCCGCATAGGATCACATGGTCCCGCATCACGCTACGCTGTACCTGTATCTCCTCGCGCAGCTCCCGAAAACGCTCTCCGCGCACGAAGCGCGCCGCCATGCGCGAAATCACCGGCGACAATGCGAAAAGCATCGGGGATAGAAGCAACGAGATGACCGATGCGGCGAGGATGGTGTTGTACTCGCTGAGGGTGTACCAGTTCTTCGTACGAGCCATTTCTGCAATCACAAACGAGAACTCCCCAATCTGCGCCAGCGATAACCCCACCGTTACCGCAATGCGTATGGGAAAACCGATGGTGCGGATGAGCCAGACAATAATCAGCGCCTTGCCCAACACAATGAGCACCAGTAGGAGCAGCACCTCCATCCACTGGGACGTCAACGCGGCGGGGTCCATGAGCATGCCCAGCGAGACGAAAAAGAAGATAGCGAACACGTCGCGGATGGGAACCACTTCTGCCACGATCTGACGACTGTACTCGGACTCGCTGATGATTAGTCCCGTGAGAAACGCACCCAGCGCCATCGAGAAGCCCAGTGCGTGCGTGCCAAGCGCCGTCGCGAAGCAGAGACTTACCGCCAGCAGCAGGAACAGCTCGCGGGAGTTCCACTGAACCGCGTGGCGCAGCAGAACAGGAATGAATCGTGTTGCCAGCAGGAAGGCAGCGACCAGCACCAGCACCGAGCGCAGCAACGTACCCCCAAGCAAGGAAATCCGTTCGGGGGTAAAGTCCGCCAGCACTGGCAGCATCCCTACCAGCACGATGAGCGCAAGGTCCTGCGTGATGGCAATTCCCATAGCCAGCACCGACGCGGTACTCCCGATATCCCCCTGCCGTTCATAAAGCCTTATCATCACGACGGTGCTGCTCATTGCCACCACACATCCCGCCACCAGCGCAGGGAACCATTCCCAGCCCAGCAGGGTCATCAGCAGGTAGCCCAAAAGAATCGAGAGTGCAATCTGTATCCCGCCCGCCACAGCCAGCCTGCCCCCCGATCGCAACAGGTCACGCAGGGAGAGCTCCATCCCCACCACAAACATCATCAACGCGACACCGAGCTCGGATACGGTGTGTACGGCAGCAGAATCCATGTGCAGCACCGGGTTGAGCACCCCCAGCAATACCCCCGCGCTGATGTAGCCGATGATGACAGGCACGCGCAGCCGATGGGCAGCCGCCCCGCCAATCAGCGCGGCAACAATGGTGGCGATAATCGCCATGAAGAGTGGATGACCCAGTGAAATCATACTTCCATTGTACAGGAAAGTATGGTGAAAAAGAAGCCTTGACAAAAGCCATAAAAAGATGTATACTTTTGTATACTATTCTGTGTGGAGGGAACACTGTTGAGAGGACACGAGCGATATGTGAACCTGGAAGCGTTGTCTGACCTGTTGTTGCAACTGGCAGGGCGTGACGAACACTATCCTGCCTACTCGGAGGCGCGCACCACGAAGCGTGAGCAGATAGACGCGCAGTGGGCATCGCGCCTGTATCCTCTGCATCACCATGCTCAGGTGGACGCGGTGGGATTTCTGCGACGGCGCGAGATTGCCATCATGCTGCAAGTAGCCCCTTTGACCCCGCGCCAGCGTCAGGTGATCGAGCTTTTCCTGCGGGGTTACACTTTCGAAGAGATAGGAAAGTACTGGGGTATCAGCAAGCAGGCAGCGCACAAGCTGTTTCTCCGCGCCTGCGAAGCCATCCGACGGTGCTGGCAGGAACATCCTCTGCATGGGTTGACGCTGACATACAGCGAAAGCACCCTGCGTCACTACGCCCGACGCACGCGCTGGCTGAACCGCGAGGAAGAAGCAGAATAACCCTGCAAGAGCGGTACCGCGCATGATAGCAAGGTGCAACCTCCTGCGAGCGGTAAGCCGTTTGCTCGTTTTCTCCTGACCATAGCGGGAAGACGGGGGAGGGCTTAGCTCGTCAGGAGGTTCGCCCCCCCTGCAAGAGTCTCAACCGACCGCTTTTGCCTCTGTCGCGGCGTGTTTGTTCAGCGAATCTTCGGTAACCTGCCTCATTGCGCCCTGATGGTGTGACTTCTTACGGCATAAACCTCTACCTCTCCCAGCAGACCGGATGGGCGCAAGGGGTCATCTTTCTGCCAGTGCTTCCAGGTGGTGAAGGTCAACCTTTGTGGCACGGGACGCGGTTTGCCTTCCACGAACCAGTGTGGGAAGGCTTTCAGCTGGCTTCCCTGCCATTCGCAGTCGTCAGGGTACTGCTCGTCACCGATGAGGCGGTTGACCCACAGGTTGGTTACGTGTACCTCCAGCCTGTTCAGACCCGGGCGGACAACGTCGGTAATGTCCACACGGAACGGTGGTTTCCACAGAATGCCCAGGTACTTGCCGTTCAGCCACACCTCGCACAGGTTTTTGACCTCGCCCAGCGACAGATACAGCCGCTGGTTGGGCACAATCCATGAGGGCGGTATCTGCAACGCCTTTTCATAGCGGGCAGTTCCGGAGAAGTAGCGCACGCCCGGGTGCGGATGCTCCGTCCACGAAATCAGGCGGTCAAACACCACTTTCTCCGGCGCGCCCCGGCCCTTCGGGAAGCGCACCGTCCATTTGCCTGTTACCGGCATCACCTGTGCAGACCTGTCGTTGCGGACACGGATGGTTTTTCCGGATGGCAGGCGCAGGGTGTAGTCTCCTGCTCGCCATGCCAGCAGCTCTACCCTGGCATTCGGCAGGAGACGGACAGAGTAAGCGGGTATTGCGCCTGCCGTTTCGCGGGCAGGGATGTCGAGGTCGGCGTTCTCATTGACGATGATACTGTATTCTTTGCCGTCCAGCGTATACTCCACGCGCAGGCGCTTGTAGTGGAAGGGGGTAGGATCTCCGCCCATGGTGATGTTGTTCACGTTCACGGAGAGCGTACCGTTGCGTACCATCGCCTGCAAACGGGCGGTGACATCGGCAGACCCCGCTCCGTCGACCGCCTCATATACTGCCCTGCGGATGACCAGTTGCGAGGGGCGAGCTGTCTTGCCCACACCCGGAGCCTGTACCGTCGCAAAGTGCAGGGTCGGCGACAACCGCTTGCGGAACACCACGAACACCGACCCTGCCGGGTCCAGTCGCAGAGGAACCACCGTGCGCCCACCAACCACCCGATAAACGAGCGCAGGCTCGGTTTTGCCGGTGTCGGGGTACCAGAGCTCGGGCACTTTGCCTGCCACCCGGAACGTGCATTCCAGGTCCTCCGTGCGATACCGCTGGTTGGAGACGAAGTAAAGGTCTGTGTCGCCCACCACGCGGTGAATGAAATCGATTCGGGTGCCGGGAGATGCTTCAAAGTCGGGGGGAACACGCATCCCTGCAAGCACCTGCTCGACCGATTTGCCCCAGACGACCTTGCCCTTGCCGTAAGCGTGTTCCTTCACCTTCACGCCATCGCAGTTGCCCCAGACCTCATCTGCCAGGCGGCGAACCTCTTGGTCACACTGCGGGTATCTGCTCAAGCTGGGCGACTTTTCGGGCTTCGGACCGATGACCACCGCTCCTGCCCGCACCAGCTCTGCCACCTTACGCAGCACGCGCGGCGTCATGAAGCGGCTGTCGGGCAACACCAGCACACGGTAGGTCATCCCGCTGGGCAGGACTATTCTTCCGTTGCGCACCGTTGCTCTCAGCAACACCTCTTTGTTCAGGCAGTCGTAGTCGTAGCCTTTCGCCCGCAAATCGGGTCGGAAGGGTGCGGAAATCGGCTGGTGTTCGCCCACGTATATCGCGATGTCCGCCACGAACCGCCCCTGCTGCAGCAGATACTGGCAGCGGGCAAGGTATTTCAGCCACGCTCTGCCCGGCTCCCACCAGGTGTTGGTGCGCTCAAAGTGAAAGCCCCAGGGACCCATCGTCATGCCGGGCTTGACGTTCAGCCATGGCTGGTGTGCGTAGCGATGGAAGATGAAACGGTTGACGCCCAGGCAGAAGATATGGTCGCCCAGAGCTTTCATGGAGTAGGGGTCGTTCTGCCACCTGCCCAGCTCGGGGGTGGCGGTGAAAGCCTCCGCCCCGACGATTGTCCTGCCGTAGATGTGCGCGGCGGAAGCAGCGAGCTTGGCGGTTTCGTGTGCGCCGCCGCCTATCCAGAACTCGCCCATGGGGATGTCGGCACGTCCGCCGGCGGCAAGGTCGTCGAACGTGCCGTTGCCGTACGGTTCGGTGGAGAAAAGCAATCCGTGCTTGCGGCACAGCTCGGAAAAGTGCCCGTAGTAGTTTTCCACGAACATCTCCGACACGGTCTGGCGTACATCCCACAGGAATCGCTCGGAGATTTCCGGTGAACCCACCACGTATCCCGCGAACACCGGCAGGAAAGGCAGCAGGTCATAGCCCCGCCGACGGTAGAACTCCTCACGGAAGCGGGGCGTCCAGTTCTGGCTGCCGACTTCGTAGCTGTCCACCAGCGCATTGTTCAACGTTTTACCCGCCAGCGCCCCGATGTCGCGCAGCACCGTCGCCATCATGCCGTCGTTCCAGAACGCGTCCAGTGCTTCCTTGCTGAGCTTGTCTACCTCCAGTCCCCGTCCTTCCGGTGTGGCGGGGTGGTTATCCTTGCCGGTGGGCGTGTAGCCGATGCGCAGGATGGTCCAGTCGCCTTCCGGTACATCCCACGTCAGCCTTCCGTCTGCGTCCAGCAAGGCAGTGAGATTCCACACCTTTTCAGCGGGAACGACGCTCTCGGCAGAGGCACCGGATTCAGCAACCGGCTGGATGCCGTCCTGTCGCTCGTATGCCGCTTTGCCGCGCAGGTTGTGGATGCGCAGGTTGCCTGTGGGGGTGGGGAAGGCAAGCACGGCGATATCGCGGTAGAACCCCGCTCTTCTTTCCGGTTGAGGTAGCTGCTCGGAAAAGCGTTGCGGTCCCTGCACCTGCACTGCCCGCGTGACCACAATCAGCATCGCGTGCTCGGGCTTGACCCACGGACCGCCGCTACTCGACCATCCGGCGCAGTTGTGGATGCACAGCTCCAGTCCGAGCCGGTTCGCCTCTTTCACGGCGTGTCGTATCATCTCGCGCCAGCGGTCGCTCATGAAGGTCACGCCGCCGGAAGGCACACCCACATCCACGTTGAATATCTGCGCTCCGCCGACGCCCACGCGCTTCATCGCCTCCAGGTCGGCGGTGATACCTTCTTTGGCGATATTATCATTCACCCAGTGCCACCAGGTATGCGGTTTCGCGGAGTTGGGAGGGTTGCGGAAGCCCTCCTCGAGCGAATCCGCCTGGCTCATACTCACAAACAGAGCACACACAAAGAGGGAGGTCCACAAAACCTTCATGGCGCGCGTCATCTCCACCTCCTACCGGGTGTTGTGTTAAGGACTGGTTCGATGCTTCGCCAAAGGGCAAGAGGTTCCTACCTGCGCTCATCCTTTACAATCTTGACAACTTCTGCGGCTGGAGGTGTTCGTTCGCGCAATGGTCGCCGCTTTTCGTTTTCATCTTCCAGATTGCTTGACAAATCTCGGTTGAGACACCTATAATGGGGGCGGCTTAAGGAGCCATATCTCTGAGGGAAAGGAGTGTGCAACATGCTTTGGCGCTTTGTAACCCGGTTCGCTTTGCTCCTCGTGTTCGTCATCCAGATAACGCCACTGTACGCGCAGGGGACCCCCGACATCGTGTGGATGGTCAAACAGCACACCAGCTGGGTAAACGCGCTCAGCTTCACCGCAGATGGCAGCCTGCTGGCATCGGGCAGCGAAGACACCACCGCCAAAGTCTATCGCGCTTCTGATGGTGCACTGCTCAGGAACTTCTCATGCGGCACAGCAGTTCGCGGGCTGGCGATTGCGCCCGATGGCAGCACCCTCACCGATGTGCTGTTCGAGCGCACCGTGCAGTTCTGGAACGTGACCGGCGGCAATCTGCTCGCCAGCTTCCTGGGGCACAGCGCGTATATGTACGCCGCGCGCTATGTGCCTGACGGCAGTCTGGTGGCTACCGGCGGTACCGACGGTCTCATCAAGTTCTGGCAGATACCCAACAACACGCCGGTGAGAACCATCAGCAGCCCCGAGTGGATTCGGTGCATCGCCTTCTCTGCGGACGGTAGCCTGGTCGCTTCAGGAGGGCAGAACGGGGGCATCCGCATCTGGCGGATGTCGGATGGTGTGCTGGTACGCACAATGACAGGGCATGGCAGCGGAATCACCGCAGTCGACTTCTCGCCGGACGGAAGCCTGCTGGTCTCGTCCAGCTTCGATAACACCGTGCGCCTGTGGCGCGTATCCGATGGTGCGCTGTTGCGCACAATGACCGGGCATACCAACTGGGTGTACAGCGTCAGCTTCAGTCCCGATGGGCAGATTCTGGTATCGGGCGGACGAGACGGCACCGTGCGCCTGTGGCGGGTGTCTGACGGTGCTCAGCTCGCCATGTATAATCAGGAGACCAGCTCCGCCGTTTACTCGGTCGCCTTCTCCCCCGACGGGGAGACGTTTGCCTACGGCGGTTCCGATGGGCGTGTGGTGCTGGCACGCAACCCCTTCGCCATGCCGAAGGTGGGCGGAACCATCGCCTTCGGCGATTACGGTGGGGTGCTGCCTTCCAGCATCACCTTCGAGCTGCGCGAGCCGGGCGGAACCACGCCCTTCCAGACAGTGGATGTCGCGCTTGGCGAGGGGGGTACTTTCCGCTTCACCGCTCCCCGCCGCGGCGTGTTTGACATTTCGGTGAAGGTGAGCCACTGGCTGCGTCGCACGCTTGCCGTAGATACCAGCGGCGGCAGTGTCACCGACCTGAGCATCGAGCTGCTCAACGGCGACATCGACGGCGATAACGAGGTCACGCTCTTTGACTTCGGCGCGCTGGTGGCGGCATTCGGCTCCGTGCCCGGCGACGGCAACTGGAACCCCGACGCTGACCTGGACGGAGATGAAGAGGTCACGCTGTTCGACTTCGGTATCCTCGTGAAGAACTTTGGCGCGATTGGGGATGAGTAGCCCTCACCCCCGGCCCCTCTCCCCCGCTGTGGGAGAGGGGAGTTGTGTTAGCCCTCACCCCGTGCCCCTCTCCCACGCTGTGGGAGAGGGGCAATTGAATGCGATTTCTCACGCGAAGAGTTAATCGCTGTAGGCAGATTGGGCACGCGGTGCGCGCTCCCTTACAGGCTGCGGATAAACCGCTCCGACTCTTTCTCGTAGGTGCGGAAGGGGTTGCGCAGTTCCAGCTGCCGCCCTTTGTCCACGTAGACCATATCCCAGTCCACGATATACGCCCTGTTGCGGGAGGCTAGCAGGTGCTGGATGGCGCGGCTGCGCCCGTAGGCGCGGGTGTTATCAGGAGCGTTGGTAGTGGCGTTCTGGATGTCCTCATCGGTGACGATGCGCTGCATCAGCCCCGCCTCCACCAGACCGTAGTACAGTCCGCGCGAGGGGTCGGTGTTGTGGTACTCCATATCCAGGCTGAACATGATGTCGTCGTGCCAGAGCAAACCCTCCTGTTGCCGGAAGGTATCGAGCAGTTTGCGCTTCGCCACCCAGTCGAGGCGATCGTCCAGGCTCATGGGGTCGAGCTCGAGGGCGTCCAGCACGTATTCCCACTCGCGCAGCACCCAGTCGGTATCCTCATCGCGCCCGGTGAGGTGTTGCTTTGCCGTTTCGAGGTAGATGCGCTGCAGGTCGATCGCGCGGATGGTAGAGCCGTCGTGCCGGCGCACAATCCACCGCCAGGTGGGGTCGCGGCTGACACTGCGCAGGGCTTCCAGCGGGTCGGCGAGGCGCACGTCGGGCTTAATCAGGTTGCGCTCCAGCAGGTCGAGCACCAGACTGGTGGTGCCGATTTTGAGGGCGGTGGCGCATTCGCTCATGTTGCCCTCGCCGAACAGGATGTGCAGGCGGTGCATGCTGTTGTAGGAGTAGTAGCTGTCCCACTTGGGGTTGATGATGGCACGGTTGAAGCGCACGCGCGAAGAGATGGTCTTCACAATGTGGTCCGCCCGCTGAGAGAGCTGAAACTCCACCGTGGGGTCGATCTCCACCGCGTAGAAGCGGCTCACCCACACGTAGTCCATCTCATGTTCGCTCAGGTCCATGATGTTGTTCGAGAAGTCGTTATAGTTCAGGCGATGTCCGCCCACACGTCCCGTGCCCGCAAAAATCTGCCGGGTAACCAGGAAGGGCAACAGGTTATACAACGAGTCAAGGAAGTAACGGTCTTCGATGCTGACCAGGTAGTTTTCGTGACAGCCAAAGGTATGCCCGCCAAAGTGGTCGACGGCGTTGTTGTAGAAGGAGACCTTGTCCTGCCAGCCGAGCGCCTGTAACGCTTCCAGCAGGATACGCTGTCCCGCCTTTTCGTGCGCCACGATGTCGGACAGGCGCGAGCACTCCGGGGTGGCATACTCCTCATGGTCGCCCACCGCGTCGATGTACAGGCGCCCGCCGTTGATGAGGAACCCGCCTCCGCGCGCAGGCTCAAAGGCAAAGTCGCGGCTGTGCAGGTCGATCAGCCCACGGCGCAGGCGGTAGAACACACAGTCTTTGACCTTTTCCACCACCCGCTCGGGTCTGCCCACGCTTTCGTCACGGACGAAGCACCCAAACTCTGTTTCGATACCGAAAATCCGGTTTTCCATTTGCCTGCACCTCCGCGTGTTGCTTGGAACCCGTTCTGTTCCGACGCTACTGTGGCAGCACGGGACGGATTTCGTCCTCTTTCAGCAGGCGGAACTTGCGCTCGCGCTTGGTGAAGCGGTCGAGAATCGCCGCCTCGACCTGCAGGTCTTGCAGCTGCTCCCGCAGGAACGCCTCGATGCGTTCTTCCGTCAGGCTCTCTGCACCCTCTTCCTGCAGGTGCATGTCGGTCGCCCACAGCCTGCCGGTCGCCCATGCTCGCAGAGCGCGACGTAACGCCGTATGCAGGTCGGGTGCGCCCTCCGCATCTTCGGGCACCAGCTGGCGTATCATCTGTTCCTCCGCCTCCGGCGTGCCTGCTACCGCCGCCGCCCAGTTGAGCGAGACGAACTCACCGTCATAGTTCAGGGTGTAGAACAGGTCTTCTTCGGGCTTTCTGCCCATTTCGGCAAAGAGGGCGCGTACCACAAACGGCGCGTTGAGCACATCTCCAAACGCCCGCTTGATGCCCGGACTGATGGCGAAGCCCACCACGCGCTGGATGGTCACGTCATCGGGACTGCGGGCGTAGCCCTCCTGATGCGCGAAGTCGATCGCGCCCACCCGGATAATCTCCAGGTCGCTCTGGTTGCCCAATCCTGCAAACATCAGACGGTCGTAGACCTCGAAAATCTTGCGTTGCGTGCGGCGCAGGGTGAGCAACAACACGCCCCCGTCGTAGCTGATGCCAGCGACGGGGCTACCGTCACGCAACCGCTCCTCGATATATTCCGTGCGATGCCGCACGCTTTCATTGAAGTCGTAGGGTGTGTAGACCATTGCTCCTTCTTATCCGCCCTTCGTTTCACGCTGGCTGCAGCCTGCATGACACTTCGGCGCAGGCTAAAGCCTGGGGCTACATGAGGCACCTATCTTTTCAGGCTCGCCCGGATGTCGGATAACTGTTCCTCCGGGATGTCCAGAATGCCTTCGCTGGTCACTGCTCGCGCTACTGGTAGCACTTTCTCGATGCCCGCGGTGGCGGAGTCGAGGTCGGCAGCGATGTCCAGCAGCAGCAGCGATTCGCGCAGGGCATCTTCCAGCGTCATCTCGTGGAAGGGTCCTTTCGTTTTCAAGATATAGTCGAACACGCCACGAATGCGTTCCGAGCCAGAGCCTGCCCCGCCGAACTCCACGCTTTCGAAGCGTGCGCCCATGCCGTCGTAGAAGAAGATGCGCCCCTCGCCGCGCTCCAGGTCGTAGGCGGAGACGACCGGTATAAACAAGCCGATGCCCTGCAACGCCATGCTCAGGTTGCCTGCCAGCGCACGCGACACCTCCGCCAGCTTGCCCTCCAGGCTCATCTCCTGCAGTTGCGTGCGGGCGTAGTACTTGAACGAGTGTTGCAGATAGCGCACAATCTCCATTGCCCGCGCGTAGGACCCCGCGATAGCGATGAGCGTGTAGTCATCCAGTGGCAGAATCTTCTCCGCGCGGTCGTACATGATGGCGTTGGCGGAAGTGGCACGGCGGTCGCCCACGTTGAGCACGCCGTCGCGGTACTTCAGGGCAATGACAGTAGTGCCGTGCACTTCCTGTACCGCCGGCGGGACCCGTTCGGAAGGGATTACCTCCGGCTCCCGCCACAAGCCATGTGCCCGCAGCAGCGCCATGAAGTCCCCGCTGTGGTTTGCCGACAGTCGCTCTCCCACTGCTTATTCTCCACTGCGCTGGCGATAGCGTCGTGCCTGGTCCGGATCCACGCGCCTCATGCGCTTCAGCAGGTCGTTCACATCAGGGCGGCTTACCTTCGGTGTGGTGGGGCCTCCCTCCTCGCCTCCCTTGCGCGTGATGGGGTCGGACGGGATGGTTCGGGTTAATCGGTCGTCTGCTCGCCACTGCATGGCTGGTTCCCTCCTTCTTCCTCGCTCTTGCGCGAGGCATGTAGCTGTCGGAATGTGTTGACAAACTCGGTGAGGTTATGTGCTTTCGCCAGTCTCTGTACCTTCTGCGGTACCCGCTGGGTCACCCAGTCGCGCAGGTCCAGCGTCACCGCCTGCTCGCCGAAGGTCAACTGCACCCGGCTCCACGTAATTGCGCTGATGGCTTGCGGGTAACGCTCCACCAGCGTGCCGCGCACCCACGCCCGGGTGCTGCTGGGCGGATGGCACATCGCTCGCTCGATATCTTTATCTGTTACTACGCGCCTCACCGCTCCCATTTGTTCCAGCCCCGCGAACAAGCCGTCCTGCGGGTCTATACTATGATACGCCAAATCCAGACTTTGCACAATAGGCTCCTTCCAGTCCACGCCTTCACTCTCGATGAACTGTTCGAGCAACAGTCTCTTCGCAACCCAGTCCAGGCTATCTGCCAGCTGCTGCGGGTCGCGCTCCAGCGCGTCGAGCGTGCTTTCCCATGCCATCAAAAGCCACTGCGTCTCGGTATCGGCATGGGCGAAGCGGCTCTGCGCTTCGCGAAGGTAGAGCCGTTGTACCTCTATGGCAGGGAGGGTGCGTCCGTCTTCCAGTTCCACTTGCCACTTCCACTGCGGGTCGCGCGAGAGGCGGCGGATGGTCTCCACCGGGTTGCGGATGGCAATGCCCGGTTGCCACCCCATCTCGATCATCTCCGTCACGAGGCGCGTCGTGCCCACCTTGAGGGCGGTGGCATATTCGCTCATGTTGGCATCGCCACAGATGACATGCAGTCTGCGGTAGCGTGACGGGGTGGCGTGCGGCTCGTCGCGCGTGTTGATAATGGGACGCTGGTAAAGGGTGTCCACGCTGGCTTCCACCGAGAAGAAGTCCGCCCGCTGAGACAGTTGATAGGGTACATCACCGAAGATGCCGGGCGTCTCCACCCCCACCTTACCCGCGCCTGCATACAGGATGCGCGTGACGAAGAAAGGCATCATGCCCCGGATGACCTGCTCGAAAGGCACGCTGCGGCGCATCAGGTAGCCTTCATGACAGCCGTAGCTCGCGCCGTGAAAGTCGGTGTTGTTCTTATAAATGTGCACCTTCAAACCGGTGCGGCGCATATACTCCTGCGCGCACGACCAGACGATGCGCTCTCCCGCGCGGTCATGCGCCACCAGCTCCCGCAAGCTAACGCACTCTGGGGTGGAGTACTCGGGGTGACCATGGTCGTTGTAGAGGCGCGCACCGTTGGGCAACACGCGGTCGCTGCGTGTCTCGGCAGACATGCAGGCAGAGGCGGTGCCTTCCGTGTCGTACTGGGCGTCTACCGGGTCGGTTTGCAGATATTCCACGTGGAAGCCGCGTGCATCTTTACGTGGGTCTTCGCGCCGGTAGTCCCACGGGGAGGCGAAGGTGGAGGCGTTGTAGCTGCGCACCACCTCCGCCGCCTCGAACACCAGCTCCGAGGGGTTTTTGCCCTCAATGTATAACCCATACTCGGTCTCCAGCCCGACCAGCCTCTGCATGGATGCACCGCCTAAATGATGTTCCGCCGCGCCGCCGATTGCCGCTCGCGGTCTTGTGGGCGAATCGGGCGCACGTCCGCCACGTTGTCCGGCTCGTAGTCCAGCAGCTTCAGCCAGTCTTCCTGCGAGTCGGACTTGGGGAAGATTTCGCTCTCCTTGTACTCGGTGCGGATGGCTTGCTGCAGGTCGGGCAGGGAGATGCCGCTATCCTCGCCGCACTCGATGGCTCGCTTGATGGCGTAGTCCTTCGCGCGGTCTACCACCGACTTCAGCAGCGCGCCGCTGACCAGGTCGCGCCAGTAGAGCGTCTCCACCGAGCCGTTGCGCAGGTACACCTGCACGAACTCGGTCTCCGGATGCTTGCGCCACAGGTATTCGATCGCGCCGTCCAGCAACGCCTCGCGAGCCGCCTCCTCCGAGCCGTATTCGCGCACCGTCGCTGGGTCCAGCGGGATGTTCGGATGCAGGTAAATCGCCAGAATGTCCCGCGACGCCTGCTTGTCGGGGCGAGCCACCTTCACCTTGCGGTCAATGCGCCCTGGACGCAAGATGGCGGGGTCGATATAGTCCGGACGGTTGGACGTCAGCATCACCACCACGTTCTCCAGCGAGACCAGCCCATCCATCTCCGCACAGAACTGCGGCACCACCGTGTTGGAGATGTGGGTAAACCTGCCGGAGTTGCGCACGCGCAGGATGGACTCGGCTTCGTCGATGAAAATGAAGACCAGATTACCTTCCCGTGCCTTCTCTCGCGCGGCAGCGAAGATTTCGCGCACCATGCGCTCGCTCTCGCCGAGCCACATGTTCAGTATCTTGGGACCGCTGATGTACATGAAGTACTCGCGCACATCGCGCCCCAGTTGACGACGGTATTCTTGTGTCAGGTTATAGGCAGTGGCTTTGCCAATCAGCGTCTTGCCACAGCCAGGCGGTCCATACAGAAGGATGCCCTTGATCGGCTGCTTCTCGAACTTGCGGAACAGCTCGGGATGGAGCAGCGGCAGTTCGATGGTATCGCGGATGACGCGGATGGCATCTTCCTGACCGCCGATGGCGCTCCAGGGTATCTCGGGAACCTCTTCGAAGTAGTAGTCGCGCGCCTCGCGCTGCGCGAAGTGCTCCAGCGCCACCTTCAGGTTAGGCTCCATGCGCACTTCGTCACCCGGCTTGATGGTGACCTCGGCCAGGTCATGACCACGCAGCACGAGTCGTCCCGACATGCCCTGCGGGTCGGATGCCACGCGCAGGCGACCGTCTTCCAGAACCTCCTGCACCTTGACGATGGGACCCTGCGGGTGGTAACCCAGGTCCCCCACCACCGCAAACGCCTCATTGATGCGCACGCGCGTGCCCACCTTCAGCGTGCTGGCGTCCATCTTCGGATCGATGTTCGCATAGTATTCGGTGTCGCCGACGGCAATCATGGCAACGCCGTCCGCAGGCGAACCGAGATACACCCCGATACGGTTTGCCGGAGAGGTGAGCTTTTCATACACCTGCTCGTATTCCTGCAGCGCCTTCTGCGCCTCCTGAAACTGCTTCTCGTCCACCTCCAGCTGATGACGCAGCAACAGCAGGTAGTTCAGGAGCCGGGCATCCTGGGGTGGACGAGCGCGCAGGATTTCGTCAAGTAGCGTTAGCGCACGCAGGGAGGTCTCCGGCGGCTGAAACTCTTCGTATTTATCCTCTTGGTAACGGTCACGCTTCATCTTCTTCGCCCCCTGCGACCCGACGCGGATTACTTGCCGTCGGGCGTGTACTGATTATACCCGAACGGTACATCTTTCGGAAGCCCTTTTGCCCGCAGAATGCATAGAATCGCTAGAGAATTGATAAGAATGGCAAACCGCCAAACTCGCCTTCATGCAGGAGAAATGCCCTGCAGGTCAGAATATTGCTTTGCTAAACATTTGACAGCAAGGAGGGGTTCGGCATGGAGTGCGAAGAGTATTCGCTGCTAGCGCGTCTGTCGGACATCACGGTGGAGCGGAATATCCCCTTCAACGTGATGTTTGAGCTCACGCACCGGTGCAACACGCGGTGCAAGCACTGTTATCAACACCATCCCCGACGCGCCGATGGGGAATTGACCACGGAAGAGTGGTATCGCGTGATGGACGACCTTGCAGCGGCGGGTACGCTGTACCTCACGCTGACGGGCGGGGAACCCCTTCTGCGCAAAGACTTCTTCGATATCGCACGTTACGCTCGCAAGAAGCGGTTCGCGCTGAAGATATACACCAACGGCACGCTTGTTACTCCCACAGTCGCCGAGCGGATAGCCAGCCTGCGGCCGTTCACGGTGGAAATCAGCGTGTACGGTTCCAATGCCGAAACACACGACGGAATGACGCAGGTAAAAGGCAGCTTCGACCGCGTGCTACGCGCGGTGAGGTTGCTGGTCGGATTGGGACAGCGGGTTATCCTGAAGTGCCCGCTGGCGACATCCAGCTTCGGGCAATACGAGGACATCATGCAGATGGCTCAGCAGCTGGGAGCGGAATACCGTTTTGACCCCACCATCGCCCCCATGAACGACGGCAATATGTGTCCCACCAACCTGCGCATCGGCATGGACGAGCTGATGAAACTGTACGATGACGAGCGGGTGTTCAAGAAAAAGGGTTTGCCGTCCATGGGACCCGACGACAGGGTGAAGATGTGCGACGCGGGGCGCAACAGCATGGCAATCAACCCATGGGGCGAGGTGTATCCCTGTGTGCAGATGCTCGTCCCCTGCGGCAACGTGCGCGAGAAGTCCGTTCTGGAGATATGGTACGGCTCCCGTGAGCTGAGGAACCTGCGGAATATCACTCCCGATGACCTCACGCAGTGCCAGACCTGCGAGGTGAAGCAGTACTGCAGTCGCTGTCCCGGGCAGGCTCTTCTGGAGGACGGCAGTTTGACGGGCTGTCACAGCCGCGCAAAGGTGATTGCCCGCATCCGCAAGCGTCTCGCCGAACAACAACAGCAAGCAACAGGAGCAAATCCCCTGCTGCGCGTCGTGGCTTAGGACGCACACGTCCTTTACGGAGGTTCTTCGTCAGAGACCGTCCGCCACATCGTTCGGATGCGGTTGTAGCGGTAATCGTACTCAGGCTCGCCGCCAATCTGGCAGGCGTAGAAGAGGTAGATGCGGGTTGCGCCTTTCTCGTTCAGCACGAGAGCTTCGGGCACATGTATCGCAGGCGCATCGGCGTCCGGCTCTATGTATCCCAGCACCTGCCAGTTCAGCCCATCGCGTGATACCGCCTCCACGATCTTGCGCCCGGTCCATGGGTGATTCGCGTAACCGCTGGCATCGGCGTAAGCGTAATAGAGTTTGCCCACCTTCACCACATCCGGATTGGGAAACTCCCACAGGCACGGTTCCTTGCCGGCACGGATGACCTGCCAGTCGGCGGGGTTCAGGAAGTCGCCGCGGTTCTCCGCGTAGCCCATCGCCACCCCGCGCGGCGTCCAGTAATCGAACCACATTTTGAACACGCCGTTCTCGTACAGGATGGAGGGGCGGTGGTACGAGCCGTACACCACCACATCGCCTTCGATAGCTTTTCTGCCGTACTCGCGCGGGTAGGCAAGGATGGGCTTCTCCGAGCGTTTCCAGTGGATGCCATCCTCGGAGACCGCGCCCATAATGCACAGGTAACTGCCGTCGGAGTCGGAGGGAGTGCCGTCGGGCTTGCGGTCTTTATCGTGCCCGGTGGCGCTGTAAGCCATGTAGTAGCGCTTACCCACCTTCACCACGCTGGGGTCGCCGTTATGCCACTCGTCGAAATAGGTACCCAGCGGCGCAAACAGCGGTCTCCACAGTCGGGGATTACCTGTGGCATCCCATTTGCCATCACCGGCGTACACCTCCCACGGACCCTCCAGTCGTTTGGCACGGGCAGCGAAGATGGCATCACATCCCCTGAAGCCGGGCACGTTGGTGTTGCAATCTTCCATCGCCCAACCGAAGAACCATGCTCGGAAGGGATATTCCGCGCCCGGCTCATGCAGCACATGGAAGTTATACATGTTGCGGAAGCCACTGAGGATGTTCTTCCCGCTGCGCTGCCATAACGCCGTACGGTCGCGAAAACGTTCGGGGGGAAGCGGCTGCGAAAAAACCACGAGTGCAAGCACCATCAGAGCGAAACCTGCTCCGAGAACCGCCGCAGTCAACGGCGGAGTGACACCCGCCAACCGCCGACTGAATAAAACGAATCCGTTGCGAAATCTCATGAGAGCAACTTTCACCTCCTGCCCGAGGGGGTAACCCCTTGTAGAATCAGCGTTTCCCACACCAGACATGACCAGTACTCGAAGCGCATTCTTCCGTTTTGGGGTTTGTTTGCGTACACGCTATTTCCTGTTGGGATTTTCCATTTTTCCAAAAAAATGTAGCGCAAACTCCTGTTGTTACCAATGGCGAGTCACATTTAATTCCCAGTTTGAAATGTCACATATCCAAACGCTTCGATGGTATCACAGACCCCCTTACCTTCCAACCCCTCCGCCAAGGATGATCCGCTGGCGGCTTC
>Ga0209479_1001360_pt1 | contig 24779 bp, 17 predicted proteins | sample DewCreD2012metaG_2_FD_184112 | JGI IMG/M metagenome (GOLD analysis project Ga0209479, IMG submission 184112) | Hot spring sediment bacterial and archeal communities from British Columbia, Canada, to study Microbial Dark Matter (Phase II) - Dewar... ...
CAGTCGGTATGGGGACAAAAATACATACTGGTGTCTATCTGTTTCTTGCGGCCCATTGGGAACCTCCTCACTCTATATTCGTCCACAATTATAGGGCCAGTTGAGACAGTGGTCAAGGGACACCAGGGGAGGGAGGGGTGTGTCCCAAAATCGTCGGGAGCCCGGTGGGCCAGGCCGTAAACGGCCTGGCTGAGATTGCACAGGGTGCTGGAAGCGCCCTCTCCCTGTTGTAGGACAACTGCAAGCAGTTGTCCTACAAACGGAACACGGGTTGCCCAGGTGGAGAGGGGCGCTTTAGCGCCTCATCTTTGCCTGAGCCTGGCCGTCAACGGCCAGGCGGAAAGACCGACGGCCCGGCCCGACAACATCTTTTTTGTAGAACAACTGCGAGCAGTTGTCCTACAACCTTGGGACACACCCGCCATTGCGGCACGTTTGGACGGCCAACGGAAGGCTGGCAGCAGGTATGGGCCGGGGGCTGAAAGGCCTGCTCCCGGCTTGCGTCCTCGCTATCCCGGGAGGAAACCCAAATCCCGGCCACGCTTTTCACGAGGGAGCCGTAACGGGTTCCCGTATCATCGCCGAATCTTCTCCGGCAAAATATACGGATAAGGCCGTCTTATCAGATGGTGCAGGGCGCGATCCACTTTTCGGAAGGACAGGTAGGTCCGCCAGATCCAGGCGTCCTGCCGGTAGTATCTTTGCACTTCCTCCACCGTAAGAGGCGGGAAATCCCCTTCCACCAGCGGCCCGTTTACGACTTCCAGCACTAACGGGATAAGGTCCGGGCGCTGTTCCTTGTAGAAGTTGGCCACCAGGTCCATCACCACCTGCCGAAAATCGTAATAGCGAGTCATCACGTCCGGCAGGAAGAGCCAGCGGATCAGCCAGACCAGGAACGAGGGCGCACTCCGCAGGAACAGTTCGGGGTTCAACTGCTCCTGCCCTCTGATCCGCATCAGGGGCGTACTGGTGTCAAAGTACGTCAGTTGGACGTCCGGCCCAGGCCCAGAGCGGGGATCAAACTCCGCCATCGCCCAGTTGGAAATCTGTCTGTCTATCCCTACTTCCCGCTCTCCCCGATGGAGACGGTTGAACGTGAAGACCTTCCGTAACTCTGTGACCACCTGAACCACCAGCCGTCGCACCCCTTCCGGAGCCAGAATGTGAAGGGCCTGGTGGCCAATGGAATCGGCGGGAAATTTCTTCTGGAAGATGTAGACGATCCAGCGCCCCTGTGCTCCAGTCGGGCCGTCTCAGAAGGTACAACGTTCAGCCCGGCCTCCCGGAGGGTGTGGACATACGCATCGTGCAGGGCCTGGTAGGCGATGGTCTCTTCTTCGGAGTAGAACATAGGGAAGCGCTTGCACGCCACCCCTTCATATCCGGCGATTTCCAGGGTGGTCCCGATTTCGCCGTAACCCAGGATTCGGGCCGGGATGGGACTTCGCTCCGGGAACCGGGGATTCAGGCCATTTTCAAATTCTTTTAGAAACTCCAGGGGGACAGTCATCGGGCTCGTCATCGTCCACCTGCATATGCAAGGATGCCCAGTGTCCGGTCTACTCGCTCTACAATCTCTTCTGCCAGGGCGCGGTCTATGATCAGGGGTGGGAGGAACTGAACGACACGCGGGTCGTGGTAGGCGTAGACGCAGAGCAATCCGTTCTCGTAGGCGAAACGGGAGAAGAGGGGCCCCATAGGCTTCGTGGGCCAGTTCTATCCCCATCATCATCCCCAACTGGCGCCATCCGGTCAGGACCTGCGGGTGCCTTTGCCGGAGGTCGTCAAAACTGGAGGCGAAGAAAGCCGCCAGTTCCCGCACGTGCTCCAGAAATGCCGGGTCAGAGGAGATTTCCAGCACCTTCAACGCCACCGGGCAGCCGACCTCTGCCCCACCGAAGGTGGAAATATGGATGAAGGGGTCGGGGTGGAAAACGACTTCCAGTTTCTCCCGGAAGCACGTGGCCGTGATGGGATAGAGTCCGCCAGAAAGCCCTTTGCCGATGACCATAATGTCCGGAACGACGCCGAAATGTTCCACCCCCACAGGAGGCCGGTTCGGCCCAGGCCGGTCTGGACTTCGTCTATGATGAGCAGGGCGTTGGCCCGGTCGCAAATTTCCCGCACGCCCGGGAGGTAGTCCGGCTCAGGGACCAGGATGCCGGCGGTAGCGGGGACGGTTTCCAGGATGATGGCGGCGGTTTCGCTGTCCACTGCCGCTTGGAGGGCGGTTAAGAGCCTATCCGAATAACCCTGCCGCCTGCAGGGCAATGAGGGCACAGGCAAAATGCAGAAAAGCAATATAGTTCTCGGCCTTCTTCTCCCAACGAATCAAGATACGCCGGAAGCGGTTCAGCCAACTGTGGGTTCGCTCTACTACCCACCGTCGGGCTCGCTTCCCGGCTTCCCGGGCGATTTCTTTCGCCTCTTCCCCTCGTGAACGGATATGGGCGGTAAAACCGAACTCCAGCAAGATATCCCGCACTTCTTGATAGTCGTATCCTTTGTCCAGACACACGTTCTGAGGATGTTCCTCAGTCGGTTCCGGACGGTCTACCACGATGTTTTCTATCGTTTCGCGCACCAGTTTCATATCATGGCGATTTGCCCCCTCCACTCCCAGAGGGGCTTTGGCGATGGCCCCGTCCATACTCAACCATTCCCAGTCAATCCCTTTCAACTCATCAAAGCGCTCCACTCCCAACCGCCAGAGTTTCAAAAAGACTCCGGCTTCTACCCATTCTTGGAAACGGTCGTGAGCCGTGGAGCCGGGGACCAAATCGGTCGCATCCAGGGCTTTCCACTGGCATCCGGTGCGCAATACGTAGAAAATGGCATCGGCGCACTCTCTGTCTGGACGCCGGGACGACCTCCACCCAGCGGGTGGGTGTTCCGGTGCTCGGGAAGAAGGGGTTGGAGCACCTCCCACAATTCATCGGAAATGCGAAAGCCGGTAGTGGTTTTGTTGTTGGGTGTCTTGGCCCGAGTCCTTTTTTCGCTCATCGGTTCACCTATGCCCAATTATACCCGTTTTTGTAATTACCTACCCGGCCGGCTTGCCGCTGTGCGCTGATTGGAAATCAGCCTCCCTGGGCACGCTGTGCCGAGCGTCGGCCTTCGCCGACGCCCTCGGTCGGCGAAGGCCGACCGGAGGCCGAAGGCCTATGGCGGGCGACTTTAGTCGGTACGAGGTAGTTACCCGTTTTTCGGGTAGGCTCTATATACCATAAAGGCGGGTTTGTCAAGTGGTGGTCGCATATCGCTTATCGCAAATCGCTTATCGCGTATCGCTGTTCACTCCAGGTGTGCCTCATCTCATCCCAACCCTTCTACCGCCCGCTCCAGGTCGGCCTCGGAGGGGCGGGTGTAGATGGCGGTGGTGGCGATGGAGGCGTGGCCCAGGAGCGCCGCCACGGTCACCAGGTCCGCCTTCGCCTCCCGCAGGAGACGGGTGGCGAAGGTGTGCCGCAGGCGGTGCGGCGTCACCTCCACCCCCGCCGCCTCCCCCAGCGCCCGCAGCCGCATCTGGATGCCCCGCACCCCCAGCGGCCCCCGCTGGCCCAGGAAGAGGGCGGAGGGGATGGGAGGCAGGGGAGCGGGGGAGCCGGGGGGCGGGGGGGCGGAGGGGCCGGGGGGCGGGGGAGCGGAGGGGGCGGGGGGCCGTCGGACCTCCAGGTAGGCCCGCAGCGCCTCCCGTGCCTCCCGATGCAGGGGGACCTCCCGGTACCTCCGCCCCTTCCCCGAACGCACCCGCACTTTGCCGCTCCGGTCGTTCAGCACCACGTCCTCCACCCGCAGCGCCGCCGCCTCCGATACCCGCAGGCCGGTATAGAGGAGCAGGGCTAGCAGCGCTTCGTCCCGCCGGGCCGCCACCACCGCAGGGGTGACCTCCCCTCCGGCCTTCGCCTCCGCCCGCTGGCGGCGGGCCGCCGCCTCCCGCCGCAGGCGGTAGACCTCCTGCGGGGTGAGGGCGCGGGGCACCTGGCGGGTCTGGCGGACGGCCTGGATGCGGGCGGCGGGGCTGGCGGCGATTTCCCCTTTCTCCACCAGATAGGCGAAGAAGGTGCGCAGGGCGGCCAGGCGGCGGTTGACGGTGGTGGGGCGGGCGCCATTGGCGACCAGGTGGTCCCGGTAGGACTGGAGGTCAAAGGGGGTGACCTCTATCGGAGGGATGTCACGGCCGATCTGGTTAGAGAGCCAGGCGAAGAAGTGGGCCAGGTCGGAGCGGTAGGCGGAGAGGGTGTGGGGGCTGCGGTCCCGGGCGCGCAGGTGGGAGAGGAAATCGCGGATTGCGGATTGCGGATTGTTGATTGTGGAAGGGTTGTCTGGCTGGGTGCTCATTGTGTCGGTACTCCTTTATGCGAAGAGATTTGGTCGGGAAAATCGGGCCGTACAGGGGGGATTTTAGCCCGAAATGGGGGAATTGTCAACGCATAAATACTTTTATCTTCGGCGACTCAGTTCTGACGGAGAGCAGGGGGAGGGTGTGGGGGATGTACGCGTGGAGAGGGAATGGAGGGCTACATCGTCCGGAGCGCCACCAGGGGCTCGTTGTCTCCGTTGTGGAGAATCAGGAAGCGGGAGGAGGCGTAGAGTTGGTCCAGGCCGATGTCCAGCCGGAAGGGGAAGAGGGCCGGAAGATGGAGCAGGTCGTAGAGGGGAAGGGTTTCGCCAGGGGAAGACCCCAGTGCTGCCTCTATCAGCCAGACCGGGAGTTCGGGGTGCGGGGAGACCCGCGCAGGCGTCCCCCGGTAGATGCCCCGCCCGTCCTCCGATGGCGCCAGTACCCCCCAGTCGGCCAGGGAGGAGATGGCCCGGGGGGCCGCGTAGTCCAGCGTCGTCCGTTCGCCCCAGCGGGCCACCAGTTCCCGCCGCACCTGCGCCAGGGTGAAGCGGTCCTGGGCCCGCAGGAGGCGCCCCACGGTTGTCGCCACGTCCCGGAAGAAGGGGTAGGCCAGGAGCGCCAGCCCCCAGTGCAACCACAGCCGCCCGGCGTCGGGCACCCGGGGCCACAGGGAAAGGGCCTCGTCCCGCAGCGCGCGGTGCGCCTCCGGGACCCGCAACCAGATGCGGGTCAGGATGTTGACCGTCTTGCGCCGGGCATCGGTGCCCTGGATTTCTCCCGCCAGGGCCCGATGCAGGGCGGCCCGGACGGCCGACAGGGCGGCGGGGTCCGGGCTCTCTCCCGGGCGGGTTGCACGCAGGGCTTCCCCAACGATCTCCGCCGTCCGGTCCAGCCAGGCCAGGCGGATCCGCCGGTCAAAGCCAATAGAGGGGTTGAGGTCTTCCCGCTTCATGGTTTCACCCCAGCCGGATCCAGGGCACGATGACTTCCTCCAGCGCCAGGCCGCCGTGACAGACGGCCCTCCGGCCCGGCCGCAGGAAGGCCGTCCGCCCCGGCGCCAGAAGGAGGTGGACGCCCTCCGGCAATCCCTCCGGCGTCCAGGCCAGGGCCTGGGGGAACTGTTCGTGGGCCCGCTGGCGGAAGCGCGGGTCGGTGTATATCCGCACCCGCTGGCCCGGCTTCTCCACCAGGACTCCCTCTCGGGGCACCCCAATGCCGGTCCCCTCAATGTTCCCGTGGTCGGCGGTGAGCCAGCAGGCGAAGCCCGCTTCCCGGAGCCGCCGGACTGTCTGGGCGAACATCCTCTGCCCGGCCCACTGCCGGACCTGCTGGTGAAGCCCCGCCGTCCCCAACTGCATCCCGTGCATCATCCGGTCCACGACGGTCAGGACGACGGCCAGGGCGCGCACTCGCCGGTCGGCCAGGGCGTCCTCCAGGGCCAGGGGGTCGGGGTCCCGCAGGTAGAGAACGGCGGACGAGGGGAGGCCCTCCCCGTCCCAGAATTCCCGCCAGCGCCGCTCCTCCGCATCGGTCCGGTTCCAGGTTTCGGGGAACCGGGCGGGGCGCCGGCCCGCCAGCAGGGCCTGACGGGCCACGGGCGTCAGGGTGGGCAGGCAGGCGAAGAGGGCCCCTTCCTCCAGCGGCTCCAGCCCCGCCTCGTCCCGCAGGACCAGCCACTGGTCCCAGGCCAGGCCGTCCACTACCAGCAGGGCCAGACGCTCCGTCCTCTGCCGCAGTCGGTAGGCCAGGAATTCCGCCACCCGGTCGCCGACGAGGGGGGCCGGGATGGGGGGCCAGGAGGCCAGTCGGGCGTAGTGGGACCGGAGCCAGCGGGCGAAGGCGTCCTCTATCCGGTCGTGGAGGTGATCCAGGTGCCGGGCCGTCTCCTCGTCCAGCGTCACCTGGAAGCGCAGTCGGACCCCCTCGGCCCAGGAACGGGCGAAGTCCAGCCAGTCCCGGTGAGGATTCTCGGGCCCCGGAACGGTGGAGTCCAGGAGGGCCAGCAGGCGCCGGAGCCGTTCGGTCGCGTAGGCCACCGGGTCAAAGTAGACGCCTGCCCGCATCCACCCGTACACGGGGTGGGGCTCGGCGAGCCGCACCGGGCGCAACCGTCCTTCCAGAAACATGGTGTCCAGGCGGACCTGGACCTCCCGGTCGTCCAGGGCGGGGAGGAGAGGGGCGGCGTCCTCCGGCGGAAGGGCGGAGGCGACGGGGAGCCCCTGTCGGGCCAGGTATCCGGGCCAGACCGACTCCAGGTACCGGCACAGAGCGGCCTCGTCCCGCAGCCACTCCTCCAGGGGAAGGGAGGCCAGGACCGGCACCGGTTGCCATGCCGCCAGCAGTTCCTGGTCCAGGGATGGCGGCGGGTAGCGTTTCCGGTCGTGCCGCTGGAGGAGGTAGCGGACCAGGTCGGCGGGGGTGCGGATGGCCTCGGGGTCCACGCCGTAGAGGTGCTCCAGCAGGTAGCGGCGACTCCGCCGGGGGCCCAGCCGCTGCGGTGGAGGGTGGGCCTGGTAGGTGTCGTAGAGGGCGGCCAGGGCGGCCCGGTCGTGGCGGGCCAGTTCCTGCAGGACCGGATAGGCCAGGTGGGGGAAGAAGGTGTAGAGGGCCAGGTTCCGCACCTGACGTATCCCCCCGACCCGGGCCAGGAGGTCGTAGGGGAACGCTTTGGGGTCGTCGCCGGGGAGGCGGACCAGCAGGCGCACCGGCTCGCCGTCGTCCCAGCGGGAGCGGTATTCGGACTCGTAGGCGTAGCGGAAGGCGATGGGGTCCGCCGGGTCCAGGGTCAGGAGGTGGACGGGCGGGTCCTGGGCGTCCAGCGCGGCCCGGCTCTCCGGCTCCGCCAAGAGGCCATCGGGGTCCAGGGCCAGGGTGAGGAGACGGTCGGGCGACAGGGCCAGCGCGTCTACGATGGCGCGGAACCAATCCTCAGCCGGCATCGGGTGTTTCTCCCAGCCAATCGGGGAGGAGCGAACTCAGGTCTTTCATCACAGTTCCGTAATCGGGAAGCGAGGGGGTCAGGGGCCGGAGAGAGGCAACCCAAGTCGCTTCCATATTCTCCCGCCGGGCCCGGGCCAGGAAGTCCTCCGGCGAGGAGAAGGTATAGCCTTTGTAGCGGCATTTCTCCTCCAGCGCGCGCAGGAGGGTCAGTCGGTTCAGGGATTGGCCCTGGTGAGCGAGGAGGTACCACACGTCGTACAGGTCTCGGGGGTAACAGCGGCGAAGGAGGGCCCGAAGTTTCTCCCCCAGCATTTCCTCCAGAAGGTATGTTGGGAGTTGAAGGGGTTCCTCCGGCGCATCGGAATAGGGGTGGTGGATGGTGCGCCGAACGGGAGGGAGGACTAATCGCTCGTAGCGCGTCAGGTCCAGGGTGATGCGAGGCGGCTGATGGCTTTGTCGGCCCAGAGGGCCAATGTAGGCAATGCGCGCCTGGTAGGCTTCCTCGTCCGGGATGTGACGGGTTTGTCTCCAGAGGGCTGGCTGCATCGTTATGCCCGATGCCTGATAGACCGCGTGGCAGACCGCCTCTATGCCGGTCTGGAGGGCCCGTTCGTCTACCGGTTGGGCCACAGTGAAATCCAGGTCCTCGGAGAAACGGTAATCGGGGAAGTACATTTTGCGCAGGGCCGTGCCACCTTTGAATACCAGCACCGGGGCCAGGGCAGGTGTTTGGGCCAGTCCCAGCAGGAACCACCCCAGCACGTAGTCGCGTTCCTGGAGTTCTACCCGCACGCCCGCGCGGGCCGCCAGCCGTCGCAACTCCTCGGGCCGGATCACGGTTCCCTCCAGCCAGTCAGTTCATCCGCGCAGACGTTGACCCGGATCTGCCAGCGACGGTCCAGGGGGCCAGAGGCCGGACGCGCCGGGTCCAGCCGGGCATAGCCCGCCGATAGTGCCCCGTACCACCTCTCTGGAAAATCCCCCACCGGCAAGGAGAGACGCCCCGCCAGGTAGCCCAACCGCTTGAGAATGGCCGTGTTGCGCATCCGGAGGGCGTACTCCGTCAGACGCTCCAGATCGGCTCTCCGTTCCTCCAAAGCAACCGCCAGGGCTTTGGCCACCTCGCTGATGCCACCACAATGCTCCGGATGGTCCAGCGCGTCTACCAGGCTCTTCTCCAGGTCGGCCACCGGAACGGGTTGGCCTTCTATCCAGACGGGCTGGTGGCCGAACACCTTGTGCGGCCGAAGGGTGACGAAGATGTACGGCACTCCCAGAACGGTCGTCCCCGGCCGACGGCGAGGAGTGGCCACCCAGACGGAGCGGGGAATCTGTTCAGTCAGGCCGTGGTGGTGGAGGGCCGTCCAGTAAGCGATATACCCTTCCGGGGCCAGGTGGTGAGCGATGAGGAACTCGTGCGCCGAGTAGCGGCGCTCCGGTCCTGCCTCCAGCGGGATGATGAGATACCGGCCCTTCCCGAGAACGTGCAGCCAGCCTCCCCGGGCCAGGTCGTGGAGCATCTTGTACGTGGCAGAGGGAGAACCCCCCAGAATCTCGTGAGCGTCCCGCGCGGTGAAGATCACCTTCCCCTGCCCGGAGAGCGTGGTCAGCAGAAGGGAGGCTTTTCGGCCCAAACCGGTCGGCTGTGGCGGATTTTGTGCTGGCATCATTACGTTTCAGGTAAGGATTATAACACAGAATATGCCGACTGACCAGGCGTTTTGCTGTTGCAGGACAACGGCAAGCAGTTGTCCTACATTTGCGCCACCTGTGCAGTTGAAAAACCGCGACCGAGGGCGTCGGCGAAGGCCGACGCCCGGCACAGCGTGCCCAGGGAGGCTGATTTCCCATCAGCGCACAGCGGCAAGCCGGCCGGGTAGGTAATTACCCCTTTGCGTTCTTTGCGGTGAATTCAATCCCGCCGCACGGGTCGTAGTTCAGAATTTGTGTGCCGGGTACGGCATCCCTGTTTCCCAGATCAGCGGAGATGACCTGCGCGGGGAGATGGCCGGTGTCCAGACGCCCTCTGGTGTGTGATACCACTACATACAGGCCTGGCGGTCTGCGCTACTTCTCTAAGAGCACGTCTGAAAATTCGTTCGTAGTGAGGCACGGAACGAAGTGGAGTGCCGTTTTACCCGCTTAAACGCCACTCCGCTTCGCTTTGTGGCTGACTACAAGCACTTTAACTCCACACTAATCCTTTTTCAGACATGCTCCAACTTCCCCCGCGCGTTGTCGTAGTACATCAGCAGCGCCGGGTCTTCCTCCAGAACCCGCAGGGGGAGGCGGTCGGCAACGCGGACGATGGTCTCGTAGTCCTTCTCCCGCCAGGCGCGGCGGAATCCCGCCATGACCGCCTCCTTGCGGAAGACCTTCAGGGGCCCCCGTTCACTCGCGTAGCGGCGAAACTCCCGCAGCAGAAGTTTCTCCCGCATCTCCTCCAGGTCCCGGGCCCGGTTAGGGTCGGGGACGTACCAGCGCCCTTCCTCGTCCTCCAGGAAGTTCTCCTCCAGGAGTTGACGGAGTTCCATAGGGGTCTCGTTCTCCGCCCAGGCCCGCTGGGCCTCCCGCATAAAGAGGGGCTGGAGTTCGCCCAGGGTGCGGGGTTGTTCCTGGAGTTGCGCCCGTAGCCAGCGGATGGCGCTCCGCTCGTCGGTGACGATGAGGGGGAGTTGGACCACCGCCTCGGCCTGCAGCCGCCGCCGGTCGTACTCCGCCGCCTGCAGGGGGAGGAAGAACATCCCGTCCCGCTCCGAGTAGCGCTCCCGCAGGCCGGCGTAGAACTCCGCCGCGCCGATGGGCACCGGAATCCCCCGCTGGACGTGGAAGGCCACCATGCGGTCGTAGAGGAGGTAGTCCTGCCGCTCCGCCAGCACCTCCAGTTTGCCGTCTATCAGTTCGGGGACGGGGAGTTGGTTCAGGTGGTAGTCCACGAAGGCCCAGACGGACTCGCTGGAGGCCAGCCCCGGGCGGCTCAGTTGCCGCACCCGCTGCTCCAACCCCTCGTTGGGCTTGTAGGCGGAGATGATGAGGTCCTGTTTGACCGCGCCGGTGGTGGTGACCTGCTTAAAGGTGCCCTGCTGTTTGTCCAGGGTGCGCACGTCCGCGATGACGAAGCCGGCCCGCTGGAGGGCCTCCTGGATGGCGTTCCAGACGCGGTTCTGGGAGTTGTGGAACTCCACGGTCATCCAGCGGCCCGGTTTGAGGACGCGGTAGAACTCGCGAAAGCAGGCCTCCATAAGGGCCTGGTACTCGGGGAGGCCCTTGCCCTGGGTCTTGTTGACCACCGCCTCCGGCCCGTTGTTGGTGAACACCCCCAGCCAGGCCTCCCAGAGGAAGTTCAGCTCAGAGTACATCAGGTTGGAACCGAAAGGAGGATCAACGAAGATGTAGTCTACGCTTGCTGAGGGAATGTTAGGGAGGTGACTGGCTGAGGAGGTCTGGATAGCCACCGATCCGTTGCGGGAAACCTCCTTGAAGATTGCCAAAATGTCGCTCTTCTTGCGTGGAATGACATCAAACACCGACAACTCTACAGGGAGAGCACTGACGTAAAGGGTACCAGGCAAGCCGGGAGTTCCTCCAGGTTTAGCGGGCTGAAAACGGCGCATCTTATTGATGTGAAGGTGGGCTGATGAGAGCATAAACAGAGCAGCGCGTGCTTGGTACGAACGGCATTTAGTTATTAGCGCCGCCAGCGTCCACAGGTTCCGCCGGGTGTAGAAGTTGTGGACGTGGGTGATGCCGTGGCTCTCCATTGGCTGGCGGGTGTTATATCCCTCCGGCATTCGGTCGGTGGGGAACGGGTAGGGGATGTCACTCTCTTCAATGCGGCGCAGGAGGTCCAGGTCGGCGGCGTCGGGGGTTTTCTCATAGCGGCGGCGGCCCACGGTGTAGTGGATGAGGACGGGGACCTGCCGGGCCCGGCGCACAGGGGCCTTCAGCGCCCGGTCGTAGACGGTCTCCCAGGCCCGGTCCAGGGTGCGCTTGGTGTGGAGGGCGCCGCAGCGGGGGCAGGGGAACTCCTCCCGCACCCGCCCGGAGGCCCGGTCCACCGCCACGTCCCAGAAGACGATTTCCTGGCTGCAGTGGGGGCAGAGGAAGAGGTCGGACCAGACGGTGTAGTTGATGCGGGCCCGGACCCGGTCCGGGGCGTCGCAGTGGGGGTGCCAGGTCTCGTACATCCAGCCGCACTCTTCTTCCACTTCGCGGAGGATGCGGCGGGCCTCCCGCTCAAAGGCGTCGGGGTCCACGGGGGTGTTGTAGTTGTAGGCGATGAAGGTGGCGGCGCAGGGCAGGGTCACGGAAGAAGTAGATGGTCTGCAGGTAGCGGGCGTAGTCTTCCTGAATCCGGTTGGCGGTCTCCAGCGGGTGCAGGCGCATCGGATGCCTCCTTAACTGGGAGCAAGTCGCAGGGCGCGGGGGGCATGGTCACTCCCAGGGTTGGGGCGGCGGGGAGGGCCGGAATTGCAGCGGGCTCCCCTGCCGCAGGGGTGGGGTATGGATGGCAAAACCCGGGCCGATGCCCTCGTGGACTGCCCGGTCATGTTCCTCGGTGACCAACTGAGCATATTGGGACGAGAATCGTCTGCATTTGGAGCAGGTGTAGACCTGTTTTGCGTCCGGGAAGGCGATGGTCCCTTCATCCGGATGGATGATGACCCGTTCTGCCCGCCTGGGGTCGTGAGCCCGGAGGAGGACGTGGAGACGGAGGCCGGGCTCGGGGGAGGAGGGCAGGAAGAACTCGCGCCGGGGACCGTCGGCGCCTTCTATCCGCTCCAGGCGTCCCCACCCGGCCGCACACCGCACCCAATATCCCGGACGGGCCATGACGACAGGAACATGGTCGGGGTAGCGATGTTCCAGTTTCTCCAGAATCCGGATGACGGCGGGATGGGGCAACGCCTCCTCCAGCCCCTTCAGGGCCCAGGGGAGATGGCTCTCTATCAGGGAGATGGTGTCTTCATCGGAGATTTGTCCCTCCTGGAGCCACCGGATGACGGCGCGGATGCCGCTGAGGCGCTCCCGTCCGATCAACTGCTGCGCCGCCTGGACGCGCACCCGTTCATCGTCCGCTCCCAGCAGGATTTCACAGGTCTCCGCCGACCAGAGAGAGGGCCGGGGCAGTTGGGCCAGGTACTCCCGGAAGAGGCGCTCCGGCAGGGTCCCCTGCCGGAAGGCGTCCAGCACCCGCCGGACGCGCCGGGCGGCGGCCATTTTCATGCGCAGGGGGCGATCCAGGTCGGGGTCTCCGGCGACCTGGTGGGCCAGGGCCAGGATGTGTGCGATCTCCGCCTCGTCCAGGTGCTCAAAGCACCATTGGAACGCTTCCCGGGCCAGTGCGTCCTGGCCCGCATCCCGGCGGAGGCAGGCGATCTCCAGGGCCAGGGGGAAGGGGATCGCTCCACCTGTATCTATGCTCTGCAGTTGCGCTAACCGCTGCGTAACGGCGTCGGGAGGGATGAGGGCGGAGGTGACGGCTGGGCCCTCCGGGGCCGGTCGGGATGGCCGAGTGGGGACGGCCCAAGGGTCCCGGGTGGTGAACTCCAGGAGGTATCTCCCCGGGACCAGTTGGGTGGCCGGGAACGAGCAGATATGCTCGTCCTGTACCTCGTCGGGAATGGGGATTTCCAGCGGGGGATCCCACGGTCGCCAGACCGGCCACAGACGGACCAGGCGGTGGCGGACCCGGAACGGGGCTTCCCAACGGAGGCGGAGGTAGACGGTCTCTCTGACCTGTGCGCTCTCCACCCCTTTCCACTGGACGACGAAGCGGCGGCCAACCTGCAGGACGGGGTAGGAGACTTCACCTCGCTCGGGGAGCCCCCGCAGGGCGAGATGGAAGGCAAAGGCGAGGCCGGTGGACTGGCGGAGGGTGTCCAGGAAGGCGGCCAGGTCAAATCGGAGGTGGGGTTGCCCTGCGCGCCAGCGGCCTTCCTGCTCCTGGAGCACGGTTCCGTTTTCATCCTGGAGGGAGAGGCGCACCGTCAGGTTTTCGGCCGTGCCGCCGAAGAGGTCCACCAGGAGGAGCGGTTCCCGAGCCTGTTCCAGGGCATCCAGGGGGAGGCGCAGCGGGGCGGTCTGCCATTCCGGGGCCCGGGCGTGCTCCCGACCGAGGACGAGCATCCAGCGGAGGCGGCGAATGGGCACGGAGAGGGGCACGTAGACCGCATCGCCCGCGTCGGTGGAGCGGACGAAGCGAAGGGGAAAGTCCGCGCGGGACACGCCGGCCGTCACTTCGTAGAGCCGCTGCTCGTTTTCTTCTACCAGGGCAATCTGGCTATCGTTCGCGCCCGGCTGAAGTGTCAGTGTGGTCCGGGCATCGGTCTCCACCAGAAGGCAGGCTTCTTTCGTCTCCTCCGGCAGGTAGAGCGTGTCGTGTCCGACGATTTCCAGCACGGGGAGGACGCGGAAAGCCAGGTCGGCCTTGTGGCCCAGGGGCCCCCGCACCTTCACTTTGTACGTCCCCATTGGCCCCTCGCCCAGCCACTCCCGCAGGTCCAGAACGGCAACGCCGTCTTCTATATCTGACGGACGGTCGGCCAGGGTAAACGAGGCCTGGACCGGCGGCAGGGCGGGCTGTTCGTTCCGAATTTCCACGTACCAGCGGTGCAGGCGGGGAGTGGGCGGGAGCGGAATGCGCAGGGAGGGGGGAAGTCCCACGTAGAAAGGGGGCCGGTCATCCTCTATGGGCAGGCGCTGGCCTCCCACCAGGGCGGGCTGGTCCTCCGGCCCCAGGCCCAGGACGGTGTATTCCCGCACCGGCTGGTTCCCGCGGCGCGCGGTCAGGCGCCGGGCCTGGCTCAGGTCCACCTCCTCGCCGATGTCATCGCACCACTCTCCCGGCATCCGGGGGAATTCCTCGGTGACCTGCAGGCCCTCCGGGGGGTCCGTCTCCAGGACGACATCGGGAGGACGCAGAACCCACAGCCGTCCTGGGGGAAGGGTGTCCTGGGGGAGAAGTTGCCGACCGTCCTTCGGGTCAAACCCCATCAGTGGGCTCTCCTCCCGAAGTCCCGGGATCCGCCATTCCCGTTGAACCTCTTGAGAGAGCCCCCCGTTCTCTTCCACCCGGGCAAACACCAGGGCCACCCGGTATTCGGGGGCTGGACCGGGCAGGGGGAAGTCGCGGGGAACGGTTTTCCAGCCCAGTTCATCCCGCTGGATGTCCACCCGGATTTCTGTTGGACTGTCCAGGAAGACCTGCCAGAGGACCTCCATATCCGACTCGGTGGCGGATACAGGCTGGGCAGGGAGGCGCAGGGTGGGTCCCCAGCCCCAGGGGTCCAGGAAGAGCACCGGGCTGCGGTAGGTGGCCCGCCGCCGGAGGTAAGGCCGGGCCCGGCCCTCCAGCCAGTCCTGGTATCCCTGCACAACGCGGGGAGGGAGCCCCAGCGCTTCCGGGGAGGGAATCTCCCCGCGCTCTGCCCAGGCCAGAGCCATGTCCCGGCAGCGCTCCACGAAGTCTACCGCCAGCGCGCCCCCATATTCCAGGAAGCGCAGGACCTGCTTGTCGGTCAGGAAGGCCACGCTGGCCTGGAGGAGACGGCGCTGGATGAATTCTTCTACGGACAGGGAGGCATACTCGGGACGGGTGACCAGCGGCTGGAGGAAGTGATCAAAGAAGTCCGCCAGGCAGTAGTCGGGAATGCCGCCGTGGGCCAGGATGGGCCCGATGTAGCGGTGGCCACCCAGGTGCGGGAATTGGGCCACGGGCAGTTTCTGCACAATCTCTTCAAAGAGTTGCCCCCACTGGAGGGTCTGGGCTGGGGAAATGGAAACGCCGGTGGCGTCCCGAATGGCCGACCAGAAATCTCCCGCCTCGTAGCCCCGGGCTCCCTGGGCGACCATGAATACGACGTACGAGCAGGGATACCGTTCCCGCAGGAGACGTGCGGCCTGTGTCCACCCCTTCCGGCGCACCAGGTCACCAATTTGTTGTCCCAGGAGGCGGACTTCCTCGTCAGAAAGAGCGACTTCTCCCAGCAGGTCCACCTCTATGACCTGGGGATGGAGTCGTTTCTCCCATTCATCCAGGGAATCCGGCAGCATCCTGCTGTATCCGTCAGTCACCAACTGCAACAGCGGGGCGCAGGCTGTCAGCCTGTATCCTGCAGGCCTGGCGGCCTGCGCTACGGGCCGGGCGGCCTGCGTTACCAGTCAATCACCACCCGCACCCGGGCGGGGTCTTTTCCTGCCAGCCGTTCCTGAAGGAGTCGCTCAAATCATTGCCGGAGGTCTTCCACCGTACAGGGCATCCCCGGCAGGGTCAGCGCCTGCAGGATGTCCTCCGGCAGGAGGGTCACCCGTTCCAGGCCCTGGAGTGCCTGCGCCAGGGTCTGCAGGAAGGCCTCATCCAGCGGGTCCGGCAGGGACCGGTGGCCCCGCAGGGCTTCCAGGGGGCCCGTTCTTCCGGAGACATCAGGGCCAGGCTCTGCTGGGCCGTCGGCGTGGACAGCGCGTCGCTCAGGATGTCCACCCATTCCCGGGTCCACCGATCCAGTGCCCCGTCCGCTTCCTGGAGGACTTCGCGCGGCGGTGTATCGGGAGCATCGGTGTCCGGACGGAAGTGGCAATGAGGGCAGATCGGTTCTCTCTCCAGGTCGGAGGGGATCAGCCGCCAGCAGGCAATCAGCGCGCCCAGACGCCCTTCCAGCCCCTTTAACCGCTCTCGCGGCAGGATGGGCACCGATTCGGCCAGGAGGTGTAGCCGCTTCAGCCGGGGGTCCTGCAGCAGGCGGTTTTTGCGCCGGTCCTCTTCGCTATCCAGCCGCGCCTGGCGGTGGGCCTCCTGATACGCTTTGGTGTACTCCACCTTCAGTTGCGTCAGTTCACGGTGGATCCGGTCCAGTGGCTCCGTCCAGGGGCCCGAAAGGAGGTCTCCCAGGGCAGTCAGATGGTCTTCCTGCGCCTTCTGAATGGCCGCGCTCAGCGAGTGGTTCTTCGGGAGAATGGTGGCGGCCTCCCGCAGGTAAGCGGTCAGGGGTTGCAGTTCCCGTTCTATCTGGTCGGCCATTTGTTCTATCTGCCGGACCCGGGCTCGCCGTTCCTGTTCCTCCCGGATGGCTTCGGCGGTGTGCGGGAAATTGCGCAGTTTGCCCGGCGTATTGAAGGGACGGATGGATTCCAGGAACTCCTTATACCCTTTCAGGCTGGCCTGCACCCGTTCCAGGGTTTCCCCCTCCAGCACCGGCCTGCCCCAGAGGGAAAGCCCCTGGCGGACCCGGTTCTGCAGTTTGACCACCCGCTCCAGTTCCTCCGTCACCCTCTTCTGCAATTCCCCCACGGCCATTTCGCGGGTATCCGGGTTCTGGATCAGGCCCGGGGGGAGTTCCAGAAGTTCCATGACCGCTTTCAGCGCGCTGAGGGGCAACTCCCTCGGGCGGGCAACGTGCCGGAAGTTGAGCAGGTCATCCAGGCTCATCCGCAGGACCTCATCCAGGGTGGCCGCGTCCAGTTTGCGCCCGGCGGGGAGGACGATCTCCACTTCCCCCGCATAGACCAGTGCCGCCAGCAGGACGGCCAGGTACTCGGGTTCTATCTGGAAACGGCGCATCCGTTCATCGCCCATCCAGGGCTCAATCAGTTCGTTCCGGTTCAGTACCGCCGAGGGCCCTTTGGCATTCAGAAATTCCATGATGTACCGGGCATAGGGGGAGCGCTCCGGCCGAATCTGGCCTTCGTCGTCCAGCAGGCCCAGGCCGTCCAGGACCGCTATGCCGCTCTGGACCCGTGGACCCACGATGCAGCGCAGGGCATCCTGCACCATTCGGGGCCGGCTCTCCCGGGTGATGGGCTGGCGAAGGCTCCGGAAGGCCGGGTAATCGGGGTAAGTCTCTTCAAAGTATGGGGTCAGGCAGGCGGCGGCAATCCCCTGGACCATCTCCCGGAAAGAGGGTTCGGGGCCTCCTCCCACTCCCTTTCGTTCCCATTGGAGGAAAGGGCGGCTCTCTCCCTGGTGGGTCACGGTGAACATGTCGGGGTGGGCCCGGATCCACCGCATGAGTTCCTGTTTGGCCCGGTCCGCCTTCCCCCGGTAGACCTGCTGATGAACGCCGGAGGAGGTGAGGGACATCTCCCATGCCCCGGCGAAGGTCCGCAGGGCCTGTTCAAAAGCCTCGTCCCATTCCCGCAGACGGAAGAAGACCTCGTCGGGCTTCCGCTCGTCCTCAAAAGGGGGCATTTCAAAGGGCTGGAGGAAGTAGAGATAGAAATCTCGCGGGGGCTAGGCGGTGGAGCGCTCGTTGGGCGTGCCGAAGAAGAGATGGCCCGGTCGGGTCACCCGGCGCTCCGGCCACGGTACTTCGTACTCCCAGATGCGATGGCCGGGCACGTACGTGCGCTCGTCCTGGCCCAGCAGTTCCCGGAGGGCTTCAAAGTAGTACCGGTTCAGCAGGTCGGCCTCCAGGGTGTCGGCCCGCTCCGCAATTCGGGCGTCGTAGTCTATGTCTTTCTTCAGGTCCAGGTAGTACTGGCCGTTCTCGGGATTGACGGAGATGAATTGTCCGCTGACGGTGCGGATCATCTCCCGCAGGGCGGTATCCACGACATCGCGCAGAAAATCCGCGTCCTGTTCGGGAAGGGAGGGGTCAAAGATGGCCAGTCCGTCTCGCAATTCCTCGGCGGTGGCTCCGATGGGCGCGTAGATGTCGCCGGTGGTCAGGCGCAGGACGCTCAGCGCCTGGATCAGGCGCCCGGCGATGGGCCGGTACTGGGGACGGGTATAGGCGTGGGCGATCCGGTCGCTCAGGACCCGGCTCTTGTCCATTACCTCCCGAATCTCCGGTGATGAGCGGAAGGAGGGGTCCGCCACCAGGAGAGGCCAGTAGGAGTCATAGGAGATGAGGCCGGGCTGATCGGAGGGAACCTCCTGGTCCAGCAGGCTCCGCATAGTCTGGCTGATGGCTTTCAGGGCCACCCGTTGCTCCGCGAAGGTGATCCGTTCAAAAACTTCCAGGTAGGTTGGGTGGACCGGGAAGAGGCGGACGAAGTCTTCCAGCCGCTCGGCCATATCTCCGTAGTACGGGGTGAATTTTTGCAGGTGGGTTCGGATCCACGCCTTTTGTTCCTCGGTCTTGCGCAGGAGTCGTTCGGCCACCACGAAGGCCACGTCTTCACGGGTGATGCGGACCTGCTCAAAGCGGTCCCGTACCCGGCGAAGGGCGTCGGCGGCGAACTGGAAGCGGGGGCTGTCAAAGAGGGCCTCCTGCAACCCGGCGACGAAACGGAGGCGGCCCAGCCGACAGACCTCGCCGACTTCCCGCAGGAAACTCAGGTCCAGGATCAGTTCCTGCTCCCGGCGGCCCCGGAGGTAATCCAGCAACTCGTCCACCAGGATCAGCAGGCCCTGCTCGGGGTACCGTTCCTGGAAAACGGACATCGCGGCCAGGAGGGGGTCTTTGGTGTTGGACGTTTCGGCCATTGACGGAAAGGTGAACTCTATCCCCAACCGGCGAAGGAACGGTTCCAGCCGCTCTTTCAGGACGATGTCTCGCAGGGGCATCTGAGTGGTGCCCACCTCCATTCTCAGGACCTGGAAGCGCCCGGCGATGGGCTCCAGGGCCTGAGCCACTTCTGGGTGGCGCACCAGTTCCCGGAGCGATGGCCACTGGGCGACGGCGGAAAGAACCGACATCAGGTGGGATTTGCCGGTCCCGTAATTCCCCACAATCATCAGCCCGCGATGGTCAAACGGACGGTCAAATTGCAGGTGGGGGATGAGCAGGTCCGTCATCACCTCTGCCATTCGGTCGGAGATGACGTAGGTGCGGACCAGTTCACGGGCGTGGTCGGGGTGATCGGCCTGCCGCAACTGGATAACGCTCTCTATGGGCTCAAACTGGACCAGGTCCCGGTAGCGCATCGGGCTCACCTCCGAGGGAAAGAATGGGAATCCCGGGATGGCTGTAGGACCGGAATTCCGGGTGATCGGGGGAGGCATACGTCAGAAGGTCTCCCTGATAACTCCCAGGCCATGCCACCACCAGGGGGCACATCCGGCTCATCTGACGGAGCAGACGCAACGGATCCTGCCGTAGGATGGGGGCGAAGAGCAGTTCAATCCGATCCACCAGCAGGACGTCCGAACGGAAGGCCGCGATGTGTTCCCGCAGGGCAACGGGGACCTCACGGGCCCGGTGCTCTGGCGGCACCTCCAGTAACCTCCGGCTTAGATCGGGGCCGAGAAGGTACATGGGGTAACCGGTCTGCTGGGCAAACTCGCGCAGCAGGCGAGTTTTGCCTGCGCCGCAAGGTCCCACGATCAGGACGAGCGGGGGAAAGGGAAGAGTGTTGACAGAGAACACCCTGTGCAGGGTGGAGAGATGCTGACTCACCGAATGGTCTCCAGATTCCGGCATCATTTTTTGCTGTTCTACATCATGGCCGTCTGTGGATTCCGGCTCCGAACCAGCAGGGCCCGCCAGCGAAGTCGTCTTGACGGCGGGCGGGCCCTGAGGTTTCATTTGCCGGATGACCATTGGTGGGGTAGAATCCCGGTTGCCAGGGCGCGCCCACCGTCCTGGCCGTCGCCTCGGGCCCGCTCCGGCCGCGAGGTGGTTTTTGTTTCCCCGTACTGCCTATCAGTATATCCCAATTCCGGTTGTTGGCAATCGGGGGACGGAAACTTCAGGTGCTCCCTCTGCCCCGTTTCCACGCTTCCCGCAGACGCTCCCGCTCCCGGCGCACCGGCCGCAGCCATTGCAGGGGCCAGGAAAGCGCCAGCGCCAGATGCACCATCAGCGCCAAATCCCACGTCCGGACCCCGTAGAGGACATTGAGCCACGTCGGCCAGGCCAGAAGCAGGGCGGTGAGGAGGATGAAGGGGACGCCCAACAGTTCTGCGTACCGCACGGATGTCCACGCCAGCGCGAGCGCTCCCCCCACCACCGGCCAAAACAGCAGCCGCGTGGTCTCATTGGCCCGGCCGAAGAGCAACTCCAGTTCCTCCGCCATCCAAACCTCTTTTCTTTTCAAATGCCGGCGCAGGTTGGAGACGGGGGTCCAGGTAGTTGTCCACCGTTCCCACCTCCCGGTCCAATCTCTCCTGCGGACGAGCCAGCCGATTACTACCACCCAGAGCCAGATAAATGCCTTCGGGAGGGTGCCCAGCGAGTGGAAGAGGATGGCCGCCAGGGCCAGGGACCAGGGCATCGGCGGGGTGGCGGAGCGGGCGGCCCAGGCCTTCTGGAAAACGGCCCTCCGTCTCCAGCGCCGGAGTTCTTTTTCCTGAGCGTTCTGTTCTCCGGCCTCCCGCCGGAGGTGGAAGACCACCGGGGTCACCCGCCACATCTCCACTTTTCCCTCCCGCCACCACTCCAGGGGGTGAGCGGTCACCCGCTCCACCAGCCCGGTCCGTTCCAGGTCTCGCAGGAGGCGTCGGGCCACCTCCGGCCGCACTCCCCAGATAGCCCCTGCGAGCAGTTCCTCCAGCGGGCCGCCCCGCACCGTCCGCCAGACCAGTTGCTCCACCCGTCTTCGCCGCACTTCCCCCATCCGTTCCCACTGCCGCTCCACCAACCGCCGCAGCGGGTCCCACTCCCCGCCCTTTAACCGTTCCTCCTCCAGGAAGGCCAGCACGCCAGCCCAATCCGGCTCCTCTGCTCCCCCGCTCCTCTGCTCCCCTGCTCCTCCGCTCCCCTGCCCCCCTGCTCCTCCGCTCTCCTGCTCGTCGGTGTCCTGCGCCATTCGGGCGGCGATCCGCAGTCCCTCCGGATGCCAGCCCAGGAGGTGGCCGATCTGCCGCACTGTCTCCCGGTCCGGTTCCCGGACGGGGGCTCCCAGGACCTGCTCTATCAGGGAGAAGCCTTCTTCCTCCCGCATTCCCCGGAGGAGGATTTCCGCCCGATGCTCCCGGGGAATCCACCGCTCTATGGCGGCCATCCCTTCGGGCCCCTTCTGGGTGGTGACCACCAGGACCACCTGAGGGCCGATGGTGGCGGCGAGGGTGTCCAGGTCTGTGTCGGGGAGGCCGTCGTCCACCACGATGAGGAGGCGGCGGTGGGGGGCCGTGGCCCATTGGGTCCATTTTTCCCGTCGGGCTGCGGGGTGGCCGTTTAGGCTGACCCGGTCGGCGGCCTGGGCCAGCAGGTCTTTCTTGTTCCCTTCCAGCCAGTTGATGATGGGGTTTGCGTTGCCGGCGGAGTGGCAGGAGGAGATACGGGCGGCGCTGGAGGATGAGGAGGCGCGGGCGGCGGTGGAGGCGGAGCGGGCGCGGCTGGTGGAGAAGTTGCAGCGGATTGGGGAGTTGTATGCGGACGGGGTGTACAGTCGGGAGGAGTACGAGGCGGCGCGGGACGAGGTGAAGCGGCGGTTGGAGGCGCTGGTGGTGCCGGACCCGGTGGGGGTGATGGAGGCGGGGTATCGTCTGGAGACGCTGGGGGATGTGTGGCCGCAGGCGCGGGCGGAGGAGCGGCAGCAGATCTGTCGGTTGACGTTGCGGGAGGTGGATGTGGATTTGGGTGCGGGTCGGATTGTGCGGCTGGTGCCGGAGGAGGACTTTCTGCCGCTGTTTCGGTATCATCCGTATCTGGAGGCGGATGGGGAGGGAGGGTATCGGGTGAAGTGGCCGGAGGGGTTTACGAGGGGGGAAGAAAAACCCGCTTGACAATGGAGAACAATGTGGTGTAATTGAGGCCAAATGAAAACGCCAGCGCTGTGGCGGCAGCGCTGGCGACAGGCAAAATGCCGGGGACCTTAACAATGGGCAGGGAGAAAAAGCGGCGTACCCTCAGTGCGATCCTCCGGGTATTTTACCTTTGGCGGGGCCGACGGGATTTGAACCCGCGGTCTCCGGCTTGACAGGCCGGTGTGTTGAACCAGGCTACACCACGGCCCCGAATGGCGCTTATCATACCACAATCCGCTGTTTTCGTCAAGCGCCTTTTAGGAGCAGCGCATTTCTTCTTGCTGGCAGGTTGCCCCGCTGGCTGTATCAGGTCACATGGCAAACCCAAAAGAGAAAAAGAGGCGTTTTGCGGCGGCGAAGCCGCCGCAAAACGCCTCGTTGTTTATTCTCGGCCAAAGGCCGTCGCAAAGTTATCTATCGGGCCGGGGCTGGACCCACCAGAGGCGAACCCCGTTCTCTACGGCAGAAGTGACCTCCCCCCGCAGTTCCAGTACCTCCAGATGCCCGAGGACTTCGGAGATGGCCAGGAAGCGGTTGATGGGGTCCAGACGGGGGAACAGGGAGAGGGTGAGTTCGTAGACGGTGTGCGCGCCGTCTTGAAGGGACTCTGCAATCTGGCGGGCACGCGCTTCGTGAAACGCCAGCCGACGGGCCACCAGTTCGCGCACGTCCGGGATGGAGGGCCCATGGCCGGGCAGTGCCAGGTCCACCGGTAACTCCGCCACCCGCTGTAACTGGCTCAGGTACTCTGCCAGCCGACGCGGCCGCTCCCCGCCCTCCCGCTCCGGCGGCTCCACCAGTGGATTTGATGAGACATCCCGCAGCAGGTGGTCACTGGAGATCAGCAGTCGCCGTTGGGGCTGGTAGAGGCAGATGAGCCCACCGGCATGGCCGGGCGTGTGGAGAACCCGCCAGTCCTCACCCCCCAGGCGGACTGTATCCCCCTCCGCCAGCGCACCCGTGGGCCGAACGGGGGCAATGTAGTTGCTCATCCCCCGCCGCAGTCGGTCTACCTGCACGATTTGCTCCGGCGGCATCCCCGCTTCCCGCATCAGCGCGGCGTAGAAGGCCAGCCACCGCTCCCGCTCCTCAGCGTAGTCGGCCAGCAGCAGGAAATTGGCCGGATGGGTGAGCACCTCCGCACCCGATTCCTCCGCCAGTTCCCCCGCCAGTCCGCAGTGGTCGCTGTGGACGTGAGTCAGGATGACGCGTTTCACATCGGAAAGTTGATACCCGCGCGCGGCCAGTGCTTCCCGCAGGGCCTCCTGCGCGGGCCCAAAACGAGGCCCCACATCAATCAGCGTCGGACCGTCATCCCCTTTCACCAGGTAGACGTTGACCGGCCCCACCGGAAATGGGGTCGGAACGGTGAGAATGTCCAGATAGTCGGGTAGATGGTGCATTTTTACCAGATCGCCTCCGGGAACGTGCAGACTCCGGCGTGGACGCCGATCCGTTTGTACATTCGGATGCCCGTGAAAGGTTCACCCAGGATGCCGTCGTAGATGGCCCAACTGCGGCCCCGCACGGTGGCCTCCATTCCCGGCTGCCGAAAAGGGGTGGAGTTGTCCAGCCGGGAGAAGAGTAAGCCGCCCCGGCCGAACTCCTGATGAATCCACTCCATTCTCCCCTGGCCCATGGTGTAGGCGAAGCCGCATCGCTCAAACAGGATGGCCGCATGGTAGAAGAGAGGCTGGGCCTGAAAGCGGTCGTACCCCAGACGGGCGACGAATTCCTCAAAGCGCGGGATGAGCCGCCGGGTCAGACGTCCCCCCTGCCGTACCTGCCCGGGGGCCAGCCCGGCCTCCATGGCCCGTATCTCCTCCGGAATGTTGCGGCCGTCCGTCCCAAAGTTGGTGGGCCGACCGTCTGGCATCCGGTCCACGTTGAACCGCTCCGATGTCGGGTCGGTGATGGAGAAGAAGAGGACTTCCAGTTGATTGTGGAGGGTCTCCGCCAGTTCCAGATAGAGGACGGGGTCGGGGGCGTCCCACTGGTGACGCAGAGCGATGGTGACCGAACAGGTCCCCGGCTCACAAATGCACTCCCACAGAGGCCGTCCCTGGGAGTCGGTCAGCGAGAAGGGAATCCCAAACTGGAGCAACGCCTCCGGCGGGATCAACAGTTTGTAGATGGCCTCTTTCTGAGGACGGGGAAGATGGTTAATCTGCCGGATGGAGACCAGTTGTTGTCCGTCCACCACGAAAGGTTGCACTTTCATCATCGGAGACGTCCTTTCCACTCCCGCCGGATTTCCCGCTCCAGGTCTCTCCGGGCGATGGCTTCTCGTTTATCGTACTTGCGCTTGCCCCGAGCCAGGGCAATTTCCACTTTAGCCCGCCCATTCTTCAGGTACATCCTCAGCGGGACGACCGTGTACCCCCGTTCCCGCATCCGGCCGATGATGCGGTTGATTTCCCGGCGGTGGAGGAGCAACTTACGCGGGCGGAGGGGGTCATGATTGAGCCGACCGGCCGGTTCGTAGCGCGCGATATGGACGTTGACCAGCCAGAGTTCGCCGTCCTTTTCCTGAACGTATCCCTCCTGTAAACTGACCTGGGAGGCGCGGACGGACTTGATCTCGGTCCCCGTGAGCACAATCCCCGCCTCGTACCGCTCTTCTATCTGGTACTCGTGGGTGGCTTTCCGGTTGGTCGCTACGACTTTGATGCCGGTCATGTCCTGTTGGGTGGTGAACGTACCAGGCACTCCTGGAAGTGCCTGGCACATTCGGGTAGGACTTACGCAGTTGAACGAACTGTGATAGACTATGGGTATGAACCCACCGAAATGCGACGAATTGGACTATATTCACTTCCTGCTCGCTGCCCAAACGGTGTTCACCAACACCGAAGCCGCAAG
>Ga0209479_1001361_pt1 | contig 24770 bp, 29 predicted proteins | sample DewCreD2012metaG_2_FD_184112 | JGI IMG/M metagenome (GOLD analysis project Ga0209479, IMG submission 184112) | Hot spring sediment bacterial and archeal communities from British Columbia, Canada, to study Microbial Dark Matter (Phase II) - Dewar... ...
AATTTTCATGATAAAAACCTCCGATGATTTTTAGGGCTACTATTATAGTAGCCCTGCTGTCTTTTTATTGATATGGAAAGTTTGGCTTAAAGGGAATTTCTCACCCAGCGTATAATTACACATTATAAACCAACTCATGTGCATGGTAAGAGGACCTTGCCAAAGGTTCGCACAATACCCTTTCAAAGCCCAAAGAAAGGGCTACATCTTTTAACCTATCAAACTCCTCCTTTGAGTAGATCTTGGCTACTGGGTAGTGTTTGGGGCTTGGGCTAAGGTACTGCCCTATAACCAATATGGATACACCAACCTCTTTAAGGTCTTCCATGGTCTTGATAACATCCTCCCATCTTTCCCCCAAACCAAGCATAAGCCCAGATTTCACGGGTGCAACTTGGCTTTTTGAATAAAACTCCAAAACATGGAGGCTTCTTTTATAATCTCCCTGAGGCCTAACCTTTGGAAAAAGCCTTTCCACCGTTTCTATGTTGTGCGCAAGCACATCTGGATAAGATATAACTAAGTTTTCAAGCGCCCTTTCCGACCCTTGGAAGTCTGGGGTTAAAACCTCCACCTTAAGGCCCTTATCCCTTGATTTTAAAAACTCCACGCACCTGCGAAAATGCCCAGAGCCATAATCGGGCAGGTCATCCCTATCTACGGAAGTTATCACCACATACCTTAGCCTTAGCTCTTTTATGGCATAGTACAGCCTTATGGGTTCTGATGGGTCTGGCGCAGTTGGCTTTCCGGTTGCCACATGGCAGTACTTACAAGCCCTTGTGCATACCTTACCCAATATTAAAAAGGTGGCAGTTCCCTTAGAAAAGCATTCGCCTATGTTGGGACATAGAGACTCTTCACAAACGGTGTTAAGAGAATACTTCCTCAAAACCTGCTGTGTTTCGAATAAAACTTCCTTTTGAGGCGCCTTAACCAACAGCATACTTTAAAATCTCCTTTTTTCCTCTTCCCTCTTTTGAAGAAGTCTGTATAACTGTGGCTGAGGAGACTTCCTTTACCTTTTTGATAGCTTGGTGTATATCCTTCTGTGTAGCTCTATCACACTTGGTAAGAACTATAATATATGGAAGCCTTAAGCCCTCAAACCATTCAATGGCTTGCACATCCAAATCCGTAGGTCCCACAAGGCTATCTATAAGCAAAAAGACAACCCTTATATTCTCCCAACAGCTTTTAAAATAATCTTCTATCATTGCACGCCACTTTTCCCTTTCTGCCTTTGAGACCTTTGCAAAGCCATAGCCGGGCAGGTCCACAAGATAAACATCATAATCCTCAAGGAGGAAAAAATTAACGCTCCTTGTCCTTCCGGGTTCTTTGCTCACCCTTGCTATATCCTGCCCCACCACCATGTTTATAAGGGAGGATTTACCCACGTTGGACCTTCCGGCAAAGACCACATGCCTTCTCTCATCCTTAGGAAAGTCCTTCTTAAAACTACCAACAAACTTAACCTTCATGCACCCCCTCAAGTATTTCCTTTATTTCTCCTATAAGGTAAAGGGAGCCAAGGACTATTATATTCTCCTGAAGGTCCAAGGCTTGGCGTGCCTCCTCAAGAAGATGGATTTCTTTAAAGCCCAATTCTTTTGCCTTCTGATAGACCTTTTGTATATCTTCCCCTCTATGGTGTTTTATAGGCACAAGGTAAAGCTTGTCCGATAGGCTTCTAAGGTATGTTAGAGATAGGTCCCACTCTTTTTCACGTAGAGCGGTAAAAACTGGCGTAAGGCTTCCAAGGTGGCTTTTAACCTCTTTTACAACCCTGGCCACACCATCGGGATTGTGGGCGCCATCCAGTATGAGTAGAGGGTCCTTCCTTACTATCTCCATCCTGCCTTCCCATCTTGTATTTTTCAATGCCCTTCTTACCCTTTGTTCTTCAAGCTCTATCAAAAGGCCTGTGGCCCTTAGGGCAAGGCTTGCGTTGTCTATCTGATACCTTCCCCATAGGCCAAGCTCCACCTCTTTTAAGTCCATAGCATCATCTTTGTAAAAGTCCATCAAAGTGGTAAGCCCCTCCACCCTTCCGTAGGAGAAAAAGTCAATGCCCGCCACATAAAGGTCTTCCTCCCTGCACATTTCCAAAGCCTTGGGATATAGTGGGTACCTCATACTTCCAAGGACCAATGGCTTGCCCCTTCTGTATATACCAAGCTTTTCTACTGCTCTACTCTCGCAGTCTGCACCAAGCCACTTTGTATGGTCCCTCTGTATGTTTGTTATCACGCAAACCTCTGGCAAGCACACCTTTGTAGCGTCCCATCTTCCACCCATTCCCACCTCAAAAACTGCAAGATCAACCCCTTCCTCTTCAAAGTATCTTAGCGCCAAAAGGGTGCATGCCTCAAAATAGGTAAGTTCAAATCTTTCAAAAACATTTTTAAGCTCTTTTATTAAGTAGGATAGCCTTTCTTCCGGTATTTTTCTTCCGTTAATCCTCCACCTTTCCCTTTCATCAAAGAGGTGCGGAGATACAAACCAACCCACTTTATAATCATGGTGTTGCAATAGATTGCTTATGAAGGCACAGGTAGAACCTTTACCGTTGGTCCCTCCCACCTGAATAGATGCGTAGGAAGGCTTTAAACCAAGATAATCTACGGCCCTTTCTATTCTTTCTAAGGTTGGAACTATGTGATAATCCTTACCTTTATAGAAATCGTAGACATACATAAAGTTTAATTATACGCCGAGTGATAGATTCATCTTATGTGGGTATGGTTTATAGACAGCTAATGTATTTTAAGACAACACATACATATGTGCCTAGATTATGTTTCAAATATTTTCCAAAATTGCTATTAATTTTCTGATTTGGATACAGGCCTTATGGGAAATTCACGCACAAATGAATTATACATTTCTTAACTGCTTACTAAATATAGAGATATAAAGTTTTACAAGGTACGCAAATTCTAACATGTTAGCTTAAAAGCCCAAGTAGGGCTAATATTTAGAACTTTTTACACTAAAACCCATAAAACGCCAAATTGATATTGCTTAATATGACGTAAGTAGGCCTACTTAAAGTTTAATTATGGCCCCCGAAAGGGGGCTTATTGGTCTTAAGAGAGAATTCTTACGTTCTTCGCTCTTAAACCTTTTGTATCCTGTTCTACATCAAACTCGACCCTTTGACCTTGCTGAAGTGTCTTGAAGCCTCTTTGCTGTATAGCGGAGAAGTGTACAAACACATCCCCCTGATTATCATCACGGGTTATAAAACCATAACCCTTTTCCTTGCTAAACCATTTAACTGTGCCTGTGAGTGACATGGAACAAAAACCTCCTTAAAAGTTATTACGTGGCAAGCTTAGAAAGGTAAGGCGCCCTCCCTTTCCTTACTTGCTTAACTATAATCATAGTCCATAACCTTGTCTATGTCAAGTGGTAGGGATATAATTTATTAAAAGGAGGTGAAAGATGCATTTCCCGTTACCTTGGCAGTTGATACTTATACTTTTGGTTATGCTTGTTATTTTTGGAGCTTCAAAGTTGCCTGAATTTGGTAAGGGGCTTGGTGAAGGCATAAGAAACTTCAAAAAGGCCCTCTCTGGAGAAGAAGAGGAGAAAAAGCCCGAGAAGAAGGAGCAGGCATGATTCCTCATTTTTCCTTCACAGAAATCCTTCTTATACTCTTTGTGGTGTTTGTGCTTTTTGGCGCTGGCAAACTTCCAGAGGTCGGTAGAGCTTTGGGTGAAGGCATAAGAAACTTCAAAAAGGCTATATCTGGAGAAGAGGAAAAGGTAAAAGAGGTAAAGGGTCAAGAGGTAAAGGAGAAGCAAGGTTCCTAATCCTGCATGCCTAACTTTTCCCTTAATACTCTTCCCAATATACCGTTGACAAACTTTACGCAGTTTTTCCCTGCATATTTTTGAGCCAACTTTATATAGTCCGATATGATAACCTTGGGGTTTTTTGCTGAGATATACAATAGTTCTGCCAAAGCTATCCTAAGTATGTTCCTCTCTATAAAACCCACTCTATCTATGTCCCACTTTTCTGAAAACTCTGCTATTAGTTTGTCTATCTCTACCGAGTGTTCCATAAAGGTCCTTACCAACTTTCTCATATACCTTCTTCTGTCTTGCATTGATATGTGGTTTGCTGATATGTATTCTTCAATGAGAGATTCTATAGGCTCTCCTTTCATATCCCATTGATAAAGGACTAAAAAGGCGTCCTTCCTTGCTTGTGGCTTGTATATCATTAAAGATTTCTCAGGAGGTTGACCATTTCAATAAGAGATAGGGCTGCTTCCCAACCTTTGTTGCCTTGCTTTGTTCCAGCCCTTTCTATGGCCTGTTCAAGTGTATCTGCAGTTATAACTCCAAAGCTAACTGGTTTGCCAGTCTCCAAGCTTACCAAGGCTAGGCCTTTGGCCGCCTCACTGGCTATGTAATCAAAGTGAGGTGTCTGCCCTCTTATGAGAACTCCAAGGGCAATTACACCATCCACCTTCTTCTTGTTAATGAGTTCTTTTACTGCAAGCGGCAATTCCCAAGACCCTGGCACTCTAAGAAGATAAATGTTGTCCTCTGAAGCTCCATGTCTTATAAGACAATCTATAGCACCCTCTATAAGTCTGTCCACAAGAAGATGGTTAAACCTGCTGGCAACTATACCAAATTTAAAGCCTTCTGCTTTTAAAAGACCTTCAAAGTTCTGCATCTCCAATCCTCCAGTTGTCTATGAGCCTTGTATTTCCAATCCACACTGCAAGAAGTATTCTATCACCCTCTTTCACCTCTTGCACAGGCTTTAGATTTTCATCAGTTATTTCCACATAGTCAATCTTCCTTACATGGGGGTGTTTTGTTATAAACTCTCTAATAGCCTCTTTTAGAAGTTGAGCATCTTTATTCCCGTTTTGAAAGAGTTTTTCAGCTAGAAGAAAAGATCTATAAAGGCAAAGGGCAGATTCCCTTTCCTCAGGTTTAAGATATGTGTTTCTTGAACTAAGAGCTAATCCATCTTTATCCCTAACAATAGGCACTGGCACTATTTCTACCGGAACACTTAGATCCTTTACCAGCTTTTCCACCACTTTTAGCTGTTGATAGTCCTTCTCACCAAAGTAAGCCCTGTCTGGCTGTATTATATTAAAGAGTTTAAGCACCACAGTGCAAACACCGCTAAAATGTCCTGGTCTAAACTGCCCTTCTAGTACGTTAGTAAGGCCATACATTTCTATGTTTATGAGAGGCTTTTCTGGGTACATTTCTTCGTCGAGGGGTGCAAATACTACGTCCACGCCTTCTTCTTCACATATACTCATATCCCTCTCTAGGTCCCTTGGGTATCTATCGAAGTCTTCACCTTCACCAAACTGAAGGGGATTTACATATATGCTAACAATGGTAATATCGTTCTGTATTTTTGACCTTCTTATGAGTTCTCTGTGGCCTTCATGCAAATAACCCATGGTTGGTACAAGGCCTATAGTATGCTGCTTATTTTCACACTTAACGGATCTTATATAGTTCCTTATCTCCTTTGCCTTTCTAAAGAGTGTTGGCATGGCTTGTAGGATAAGTAATTATAACACAAGTTTTTTCTTAACCAAATCTTAACAATAGGTTGCTACAATGTTTGCCAATGATTGAGTATGTATCTCTAAGACAAGGAGAAGCAAGGCTTTACTTTTCAAGCGTAGAGGAGAGGGACCTTTTCTTGCGTGGTATGGGTGGGATGGAGGGGGTTATGGGGGTAGAATACAAGGAGAACACAAGGACCCTCCTTGTAAGGTTCAAGGAAGGAAGCTTTTTCCACTACCTTATTGAGAACATAAAGTATAAACCGGTTCAAAGGTTGGAGAAGGATGATATACATTTCTACCTTCAGCACTTGCTAAAACACCCTGGAGTAAAGCTTGCTGTGAGCCTTGCTTTCCTTGGATGGAGTGCGGGCATTATCTCCTTTGCTTTTTGCAGTATGTTTTTGGTCCCATATTTAAAAACCAAGCTATAAGGAGGTGAAGGATGCTAAATTTCAACCTTCCTACTACCATAGGTGGATGCCTATCTACCAACATGATGCTATACGGTTTTGGTGCCCTTGCGGGCCTTGTGGTCCTAAGCAAGGTAATGAAGGATTCAAGGCCACTCCTTGTATCGGCTACCAAGGAAGTGATAGCCTTCCAGCAGTGGCTCACAGGGAATCTGGAGGAGGGTAAGGAGTTTTGGGAGGATGTGGTTTCAGAAGCCAAGCACCTCTACAGGCTTGAGGTGGAGAAAAAGCTGGAGATACTCCAAAAACAGCAAGAGATACTACAAAGAATAAAAGAAAGACTGTAAGGAGGTAAAAAGATGAACCAAATAGGATCCATACTTGGCAGGGTGGTATGCTCTGGTCCCTTTAGCTTTGCCCTTGGCTTTGGCCTTGGAGTGCTTGCCCTTTATATGCTTGACAGAGCAAGAGAAAAGAAAAGGCTTGAGGAAACGCAAAGGGAGATTGAAGCCATGGTAAAAGCCCTTGAGCTAAAGCTGAAGGAAGAAAAGACAGAAGGACAATGAGTTACAAAATAGAGAGGCTATCGCCGGGAAGAATAAGGCTAACTTCTTACCTTTTCCAATACCTTCACCATCCAGAAGAAACTCTAAGGTCCTACTTTTCAAGGTTTGGCGGAATAAAGAGGGTAAAATACTCCAAGACCTCCGGAAAACTCACCCTTGAGTATGACCCAGACAGCTTTGACCTAATAGAGTTTTTAAACCACATAGAAAACACGCCAAGGGATGTGTTCCTTGAGGACCTCTCAAGGGAAAGGCCAAAGGTGCAAAAGGAAGAAAAGGGAGCTTTAAAGTGGCTTGTGCTTACCTCTTTTGGCTTTGTGCCTTACCTTTTTAGGAGCATTCTTCCAAACCCATTGCTGGCTGGCATGACCTTGCTCCTTTCCAAGCCCATCTTTGACAAGGCTTTAAGTTCCCTAAAAGAAAAAAGGCTTGATGTCCATTTCCTTGATTCTTCCGCCATAGTGTTGGCAAGCCTTACGGGAAGCCCCCTTTCAGCCCATACCATGGTATTCCTTCTTTCTCTTGGAGACTACCTCTCCGAAAGGGTTGAAAGAAAGGCCTATGAAAAGATTGAAAGGCTTTTCTCTTACAAGGAGGATATGGCCTGGCTGGTTGTGGGTGATGGCCAAGCCATAAGGGTGAAGGCCTTGGACCTAAAAAAGGGAGAGCTTATAGCCGTGTATGCGAGTGAAAAGATACCGGTGGACGGCGTGGTGGAAGAGGGCGATGCCTTGGTAAACCAGGCAAGCCTCACAGGAGAGTCAAACCCTGTGCATAAAAAGGTGGGAGACAAGGTCTATGCGGGCACCTTTGTGGAGGATGGGAAGCTCTATGTAAGGGTGGAGGAGGTGGGAGAAAACACGGTTGTGGCAAAGATCGCAAAGATTGTGGAAGAAAGCATAAAAGAGCCCATAAGGGTGCAAAGGATGGCGGAAGAGTGGGCAAACAGGATGGTATTGCCCACCATAGGAGTAGGTCTCTTGTCTTACACGCTAAGCGGAAACATAGAAAGGCTTACCTCCACCCTTATCATAGACTACCACACAGGCATACACCTTACAACCCCTCTCAACGTGCTGTCTGGAATAGCTAAGGCCTCAACCCACGGCATACTCATAAAGAGCGGTGGAAAGCTGGAGACCCTTTCAAAGGTGGATACCTTTGTGATGGACAAGACGGGCACCCTAACGGTGGGCCATCCAAAAGTGGAGGATGTTGTGGGGTTGGAGATGTCGGAAGAGGATGTGCTTCTTTATGCAGCCTCTTTGGAGCAAAGGATCACGCACCCTGTGGCAAGGGCCATAGTTAGGCTGGCGGAGGAAAGGGGCCTTAGGCTTTTGCCAAGGGAAAACTCCAAATACCACATAGGCCTTGGAATTGAGGGAGAAATTGAAGACCAAAAGTTTATGCTTGGAAGCACTCGCTTTATGCAGAGCAAAAGGATAAGGATAAGCCAAGAGATAAAAGGCCTTGTGGATAAGTTCCACTCGGAGGCAAAGTCCGTTCTATACTTGGTAAAAGACCGGAAGATAGTGGGCCTTCTTACCTTTAGGGACCCTCTTAGAGAAGAGGCAAAGGATGTGGTGGCTGATCTAAAAAGGAAAGGAAAAAGGGTGGTGCTTTGCACTGGAGACAACGAAGGCATTGCAAGCTACATGGCAAGGGAGCTGGGCATAGAGGAGTTTTATGCAAGGGTATTTCCGGCGGAAAAGGCAAGGGTGGTGGAAGAGCTTAAAAAACAAGGTAGGGTTGTTGCCTTTGTAGGTGATGGTGTGAACGATTCTCCCGCTTTGACTTCTGCAGATGTGGGCATATCTCTACGGAGTGGCACGGACATAGCCATAGAGGTGGCGGACATTGTCATAGGAGACAGCCTCTGGCACCTATTGGATGTGGTGGATATAGCCCAAGAGACTATGGAAAGGCTTAAAAAAGTCTATAGACTGAACAACCTTATAAACACTGCTGGCCTTTTGGGTTCAGCCCTTGGGCTTATAGGACCATCAGTCTCAACCCTTATAAACAATGGTGCTACTTTGCTTTTAGGATTATATTCAATCAAAAGGAGGTGAAAGTCATGGAAGAAAAAAAGGATTTAACACAAGAGCTTGAAAGGATCAAGGCAGAGTTGGAAGAGCTAAAGAAAAAGCTTGGAATGGCGGAAGAGAAAAGCCTAAGGGAGTTGCCTACGGAAGCCCTATCCAAGGTAATGGAGGTTAGCAAAGAGATAGTAAAGACCACTGCGGAGATAGGAGAGAAGGCCTTAAGGGTGGTCAGATACTCAGTGGAAGGTGCAGTAGAAGGTGCCAAAAAGGCCCTAAAAGAGGAAGAGGAAAAGAAGGAAGGTGTATGAACTTTTTGAGGACAAGGAGCGGGAGGTATCTTAACACTCTCCACGTTATATCCCTTTCGGTGGAAGAGGCAAAGATAGAGGTGGAAGGTAAAAAGAGGCTGGTTTATAAGGTGGTGGCCTACATGAGCCAGCCTCTCCTTCCCGCCGTCCTTGGCATCTATTCCACAGAGGAGAAAGCCTTTGAGGTGCTTGAGGACATAATAGGGAGGCTATCAAGGGATGAGAGGATCATACACATTGAAAGCGAATACTGAAGATTACCTTGGAGAGCTAAAGCTATTGGCGCACCATCTACAAGAGGAGCACGGCCAAGCCCTAAGGGAGCTAAAAAGCCCCATACTTATAACAGTAGAGCTTCCCAACGGACAGTTGGAACACTTTCTTATAAGCCAAGAGGGCATAAGCCACACCTCAAAGCCACCGCAAGTGGAAGACAGAATAGTTTTGAACTATAGGGACCTTATTAGAGTTATTGAGAAGCCTTCAAGGCTTTTGAGGTATATCCTTGAGGGAAGGGTAAAGATATATGGAAACTATAAAAGGGTTTTAAGTGCTATTGAGAAAGTGTTTTAGAGGTTTTTATAATTATCTGCAACATACCTTGAGTGAGAAATGTATTAAGTAACGTGAGGCCACTATCACTTTTTGCTAAAAATAAATGAGACAAATAAGGGCATGGTATACCGTAGATGGATTCCTTACCAAGTGTTAAAAGATTCTATTTATAGCCTTTGTTATCAAATTTTCTATAAGGCCACCAACTACAAAGGATTCTATAAGGATTGTTCTATCCTTTTCTGTCAAAAAGGTGTCCCTCTCACGCCTTCTTACCCTTTCACCCTTTTTAAGAAGCTTGCTGTAAGAACTCTTTTCCCTTTCAATCTCCCTCAACAGTGCTTCTATTCTGTCTTTCATAGAAAAATAATTTATAGAAAAAATGTTAAGGTTTGGTTAAGATGTGACTACAGCAAGAGTACCAGCGTAAAGGTTTATTAGCTTTTCAAAGGTAGCTTCCCAGGAAAAGTTTTCTGCTATATAGTTACTTATCCTTTCTCTCATACTAAGGCTCAAAGAATGGCATGCCTTAACTATTGCATCGTAAAGCGCATCTGGGCTTTTCTCCTTTGCCAAAAACTCCTTAAAGGGTTGTGTTTCAATGTCCATATCAAAGGCCACAAGGAGGCATCCGCAGGCTTGTGCCTCAAGGAAGGAAAGACCGTAGGTCTCTCCAAGAGAGGCGCTAAGGAATATATCACAGCTTGCATATATTTGCGCAAGCTCCTTTTCATTATCTATATACCCTAGATAGGTTAGGTTTGGAAGCTTTTGGGATAGCTTTTCTATCCTTTTTCTCAGTGGTCCATCTCCTACCATTACAAGATGGAAGAGGGTGGGGTCAAGATGTTGAAAGACCTCAAGTAAAAGCCCTACGTTCTTTTCTGGAGATAGCCTTCCCACATAGACTATTTTGAACTTATCCCTTTCTACGCCAAGGGCTTTTTCAAAGTATGGGTTTCTTTTGTTTGGGTTAAAGATGTTTGTATCCACACCCAAGTTTATGGTGATAACCCTTTCAAGCCCAAAGCTTCTTAAGAATTCTTCCTGCCTTTTTGATGGGGTAATGATGAGGTCTGCCTTTGACAGCCTTTTCTTTATGGTGTGTTCCAAAAGCTTTTTCTTTAGCTTGTCCGGTGCAGGAAGAAGGGACAGGTCTGTCCTTACGTCCGAGTGGTAAAAGACGCTAAGAAGGTAGCTTTCCGACTTTAAGAAGGGTATAGGCTGGTAAGTGCCGCCGAGCTCTACCACATCGGGGCTTTCTTCTTTGAGTATGTTTTTTATCTCACTCAGGGAGGAAAAGAACCTATAGCCTCCCGTAAGGGGAAGGGGAAAAGAAGGAAGCTCATAGACCTTAGAGGACTCTATGTAATATTCCCTTCTTCTCTTGCCGGGTATTATGATCACATGTTCTATATCCTTATCCCGTAAAAACTTGGCCTTTTCCAAAAGGTACCTTTTTATGCCACCACTCTTGCTATGAAAATAAGGTGTTATATCAACCAGCTTCATACACAAGCCTCCCAAGGCCAGCTATAGAAAGCATGTAATCTATATAGCTTTTTCTTAGGTCAAGCCTTCTGGCGCTGTAAAGTGCTTCCTGAGCCATACTTTTCCTTAAGTTTTCGTTGGAAAGAAGCAAGGATAGAGCTTCCACATACTCCTCTGGCCTTGTGGCTATGAGGCCGTTTACACCCTCTTGTACATGCTCATGGGAAGCGCCCTTTGAGCTAACTATAACGGGAAGACTGCTTGCCATGGCCTCCAGCACCACCTGGCCGTAGGTCTCCGTCTCGGAAGGGAAAAGAAAAACATCTGAGCTTGCGTAAGCCTTTGCAAGCTCTTCACCCACCATATAACCCGTAAGATAAACGTTCTTTGGCCTCTTGACCTCTATCTCCTTTCTGTATGGGCCATCGCCCACTATTGCAAAGGCGTCCTCCGGGAAGCACTTTGCCACATACAAAAAGTTATCCAAGCCTTTTTCCTTTGAGACTCTTCCCACATAAAGTATGACCCTTTGGTGTTTCTTTATGCCAAGCTTCCTTGTCCAAAAGCCTTCCTCTCTTTTGTCCGGTGAGAAGAGTTCCGTATCCACACCCCTTTTAAATATACCTATCTTTCCGTAGCTTAGCCCTTTGTTTACAAAGACCTTTTTGTAGTATTCGGAAGGCACAAAGAACTTGTGAGATAGATTTCCTATAAACACAAAGGCCTTCCAAAGGAGTTCTTCCAAGTCTGGGTCTCCCGTGTAGGTCCTTGCATAGGTGGGTATGTCTGTGTGGAAGGCAAAGGTTATTCTAAGGCCCAAAAGCTTCCCTGCCAAAAGGCTCAAAAGGCCCAAAGGCCCCGGCGTGGCTATATGAACTTGCGTAAAGCCTTCTTTTTCTAAGAGATCCACAAGGTCAAGAAAGTTGGGGAAGCCCATCTTAAGCTCCTCATAGAAGGGTGTGGGAATTTCCACCATAGGCCTTAAGTTTATGAGGCCTTCCTCTTCCCTTATGCTTGAACTGGATATAAGGACTGTAAAGGGCAGGTCTTCCTCCATGGCTATCTGTCTTACAAGCTTAGCGCTTCTTGCAACGCCGTTTATATGGTGATAAGTATCTGTTATGTATGCCACCTTTGGTGGCCTTGTTTTTGTGATTCCAAACTCTTTTCCAAGCTCTTTTATCTTCTCTTCTTCTCTTCTTTGGGCATACTTTAAAAAGGCGGGGAAGCCATGAGCCACGAGGGACAGGCACAGCTCCCCGATGGTTTGCGGTGAGGGGCTCTTTATAAGCCTTTCCAAGGCAAGAGAAGGCAAAGCCTTCATAACCTCTTTCAACATATCTGTCCTTTCTGCCCTTATACCCAAAAAATTCCTTATGAGAAAGCCTACGGTAGGGTTGTCAGAATGCATAAAAATGTAGTCTGTTAAAGGCTTTATCTCAGAGGGAATGTGGTTTTTGCGCTTTAGAAAATCATAGCCTACCCTTCCTATCATGTTCAAGAGCCTTTGTTCCCCCAGATCTTCCGTCCCCACTTGAGTTTTCCCTTCCCACAGACCTCTCAAAAACTCCTCCTTGCTTTTTGCTCCTTCTACCGCCGTCCATGTTCTCCCCACATCCATACCACCATGGTCATCGGACCCAGCGGTAAAGCTTATTCTTTCCCTTATTCTTTGAGGCTCTATTCTGTGCCTTTCGGCCAATCTATATATCTTGTCCCACCCATCATAGGCCCTTGCTATGGCCTCTTCCACATATCTAACACCTTCCCCCCTTGTGCCGTTTATAACTTCCCAGTTGTCAAAAAGAAGCACAAGCTTTTCCACAAAGCTTTTGTCAAGCTTGGACCTTTCCACAGAGTATAGTGGGTGGGCAAGGGAGTGGGCAAGCCTTCTTTCTTTTAGGTATTTTACAAAGTCAAAGATATTCTCTCTTAATTTTGTAAGCTCTTGGTGATCCTTTTCACACAGGCCATAGACAAGCACATGCACCTTCCTTTCGTCCTCTGGAAATTTCACCGTGTATTCGCAGCTTACAAAGACCTCCGGAAGGTGGGCTATTTCCAATACTCCTTCTATGGTGTTGTGATCCGTTATGGTTATAAAGCTCATTCCCCTTTCTTTGAGCCTTCTATATATCTCCATAGGCTCTGTAAAGCTCTCTGGACAGCCTATTAGTCTACTAAGCCAGCCTCCCGGCAGATTGGAAGCCTTTGAATGAAGGTGAAGGTCCGCTTTTGCCAAAAAGTTCCCCATAGCTCACACACCTCCTTCTTTCTTTGAACTTGTTAAGTATCTCCTTCCAAAGAAGTATTTTCCTTTCGTCCCTAAGGTCTGCCATATGTATGGCAAGCCTCAAGAGTTTATGTTTTTTGTATAGCCTTTCAAGCTCTGGCACAAGCCTAAGACTAAACCAAGATAAAAGATGCCTGTTGCTAAAGCTTAGCGCTGGCGACCTTATAATCCTTTCTGTATTCAGGTCCTTTATATACCACCTGTAAGCTACAGCCCTAAAGCCCAAGGAATATAGCACATCCTCAAGGTAAGGGTTTCCTATCCATGCGGGAGGGACAAAGAACTCTGTTTTTAGACCCAAATAGTCCATAAACTCAAGGGCTAAATACACCTTTTCATAAGTGCTTATAATGTCAAGCCCCCCAAACTCTCCCTCCCCATCCGTCCAAAGGAGGTCCTTAAACCTCTTGTTTCCCTTGTGCGTATAACCATGCAACACTACCTCCGCTGGTAGGCTTTTTATAAATGAAAGAAAATCCTTATCTTCCCCCAGAGGTGCCCTCTCCCAAAAGTAGGGCACCACCAGGAGAGAAAATCTATCCAATCCCACCTCCTCCAAAAGATCAACAGCTTTGAAAAACTCTTTCCTGTAGTAAGGGCTAACGTCGTGAAGCTCCAAAAGGAACAAGCTCATGAGTATAAGGATAGGAGGGAAAGGTTAAGATTTCTTTAAGCTTTGGTTAAGATTTGGTTAAGATGGGGGCAAGGCCCCCAAAGGGAAGTTTATGGTGCTATCCAGTTGTCAAGCTGTAGCATTTCTTCCATCTTAGAGGATACGTTTTGAGAGATTTTGTAAGCACAAAACTCTGGCCCACACATAGAACAAAACTTGGCACTCTTATAGCCTTCCTGTGGGAGGGTTTCATCGTGGTATGCCCTTGCCGTTTCTGGATCAAGGGCCAGTTCAAACTGCCTGTTCCAATCAAAGGCAAAGCGAGCCTTTGACATCTCCAGGTCCCAATCCCTTGCACCGGGCCAGTTTTTGGCCACATCGGCCGCATGGGCGGCTATTTTGTATGCTATAACTCCTTGCTTTACATCTTCTATGTTGGGAAGGCCCAGGTGTTCTTTGGGTGTTACATAGCATAGCATGGCAGCACCATACCAGCCTGCCATGGCAGCGCCTATGGCGGAGGCTATATGATCATAGCCGGGCGCCACATCTATAACAAGGGGTCCAAGCACATAGAAGGGTGCCTCATGGCATACCTTTTGCTGAATCTTCATATTGAACTCTATCTGGTCCATAGGTACATGGCCAGGTCCTTCCACCATCACCTGCACGTCATGCCTCCATGCCCTCTCTGTTAGCTCACCCAAAACTTTTAGCTCCGCAAGCTGTGCCTCATCGGAGGCGTCTGCAATGGCTCCAGGTCTTAGGCCATCTCCAAGAGAAAAGCTCACATCGTACTTTTTGAATATTTCACATATTTTGTCAAAGTGCTCATAAAGTGGGTTTTGTTTGCCATGTTCCATCATCCATTGGGCCATTATGGCACCGCCACGGGAGACTATACCCATAACCCTATGCTGGACAAGTGGTAAGAACTCTTTTAAAACACCAGCATGTATGGTCATGTAAGAAACACCCTGCTCTGCTTGTTCTTCTATCACATCCAGTATGAGGTCCACAGTCATATTCTTCACATTACCCTTTGCCCTTCTTAGTGCTTCGTATATGGGCACTGTTCCCACTGGCACAGTGCTAACACTTATTATGGCTTCTCTTGTTTCTCTTATGGCTTCTCCTGTAGATAGGTCCATTATAGTATCTGCACCATACTTTATGGCAACCTTTGCCTTTTCTACCTCTGTGGGTATATCGCTGGCAAGGCCAGAATTTCCTATGTTGGCATTTACTTTTACCTTAGAGTTTATACCAATACACATGGGCTCAAGGTGCAGGTGGTTTATGTTAGCTGGTATGATCATCCTACCTCTTGCCACCTCTTGGCGCACAAACTCTGGGTGGAGTCCTTCCCTTTTGGCCACATATTGCATCTCTTCTGTAATTATGCCCTGTCTGGCAAGGTGCATCTGGCTTTTATTTTTAAAGCCTTTTCTCCTTTCTATCCACTCAGCCCTTAGCATGCAAAACCTCCTTTAAAGGATTTGGCTCTATAAATATCTTTCCTATCCTGTGGATTTTCAATATGATTTTTTACAGCTCCTAATAGGGTAAAGCTATTTGACAAGACTAAAATGTTTATACACCTACTATTCTAACATAAATATGCTGTTATAGATACGCTAACATTATACTTGCAGAAAATAGATTTAAAGATCGTTGCATATTATTAATGGTCTTTTTAAAACAATTTGATATTCTTGTGGATTGTTCCTATTTGAAAGGGTGCTTTATACAACGTTTTTGTCGAAAAAATGTAAAATTAAATGTTATTGCAGGTCTTTGTCAGCAAGATATTTTATTTAATCTAACTCTGGTAGAAATGTATTTTAATCTAGTAGGCTATTAAATTAGGAAGTAAATGCGCTGTGTAAATTTTTGGGCTACATCAAAAATTTCATAATAATAGCATGTGAAAAGCCTAACCTATAACTGTGCTTGCCACGAATGATACAGAAAGCTCAAGTTTTTGATTCTTTACCCAAAGTGCGATTTCAAGTATTTTGAGCAAAGTTGAAGTGAATAATTAAGCATATGTCTTGTTTGCAATGCTGTATATCTTTTCTGTGGCGTGCTGGAGATCCGCCTTTTATAACTATCTTTCTAATTTGTTTTTCTGCAAAGGGTTGAAGCCATAGATACAGAATTTATTTGAATTGACTATATAATGTGCATATGAAATAAAATAAATGCAATGGCGCATTTGGGAAACTTATTGTGTTGTTAGTATTGTTTAGCAACTAGTTAGCTATCTTTATAAAATATTAGATTGCATAATAAGATTTTTGCAGTTTATAATAGGATAAAAGCTACTGGAGGTTAAATGATGAGGGACTATGTAAGTATCATAATAGCCTACCATGAGGGAAAACCGCCAAAAACAATAAGAATAAAAAAATCCTATTTAAAGCTTGCCGCTATAGCAGCCCTTAGTTTGATTATTGTATCTTTTATTTCCTATCTCTTAAACATGGGCCTTATTTTTGAAAGGGGCATGGTCTTGGCAGAAGTTAAGAGATTAGAACTTGAAAGGCTTCAAACCTTGGATGAGAGAAAAAGGTTAGAGGAAGAAAGGGCCAAGCTAAGTAAAAGGTTGAAAGACATAGAAAATAAAATGGTAGCAATAGAAGACCATCTTGCAAAAAGAGGAGTTTTGGGTAAAGTGGTAGGGGTTGGTGGAACTTCTTACAAGGCAAGCCAAGAAGACCTTTCACGTGTGGAGTTCTTAAGGGAAAGGAGCGAATATCTCCTTTCTACTCTTAAGAGTATACCTATGGGATACCCTGTATATGGAAATATTACATCCCATTTGGGTTGGAGGAAAAACCCCTTTGGAAAGGGTTATGAATTTCATTCTGGCATAGATATAGAAGCACCCTACGGAAGCAGGGTTGTGGCTACTGCAGATGGTGTGGTTGAAATGGCAGGCTATTATGGAGATTATGGCAAGGCAGTTTTAATAAAACACCCTTCGGGCTATATGACCCTTTATGGACATCTTTCTGAGATATCTGTAAAAGCAGGTCAGGAAGTTAAGGCAGGACAGGTTATAGGGAAGGTAGGCTCCACGGGTAGATCTACTGGACCACATCTACACTATGAGGTGCTTTATCAAGGAAAGCTAAAAAATCCAATGGAATATATTGTATGGAGATGAACCATGTTTAAAAGAAAAGAGGAGATCAATCTATCAACCCAGGAGATAAGGACGCTTATCAGTGTTGGCTGTATTTTTGAGGGAAACATAACTGTGCCAGAAGGTCTTACAAGGATAGATGGTGAAATAATTGGAAATGTTAGCGGAAAAGGCGGGCTTATTGTAGGTGAAAAGGGTTTTATAAAAGGAAACGTGGATATAATGGAGATTGTGATTTATGGAAGGGTAGAGGGGGACATAATAGCAAAAAGCGTAGAACTGAAGACAGGAAGCAGGGTAGATGGAAATATAACCACATCAGACCTTGTTATAGAAAAAGGAGCCATATATAACGGGCAGTGTAGGATGGAACAAGTAAAAAAGGGGGCACAAGCCCCCAGCGGTTAATCTTCTAGTGTAGATATATCTCCCACAGGAAGCCCAAGCTCTTGAGCCTTTAATACCCTTCTCATAATCTTACCGCTTCTTGTCTTAGGAAGCTTTTCCACAAACTCTATCTCATCTGGCACCGCTATGGCACCGAGTATCTGTTTGACATGCTGTTTGATCTCTTCCTTTAGATGTTCCGTAGGTTCTACACCCTTTTTGAGTATTACAAAAGCCTTTATGGATTCTCCCTTTATCTCGTGTGGCTTGCCTATTACCGCTGCTTCTGCAACTGCGGGATGATCCACTATGGCGCTTTCCACTTCCATTGTTCCTATTCTATGGCCGGCCACATTAAGCACATCGTCAGCACGGCCAAGTATCATTATGTATCCTTCTTCATCGTAGGTGGCAAGGTCTCCGGCAAAGTAGTAGCCCTGTATGGTATTCCAGTACTTTTCATACCTGTCTGGCTCCCCCCAGCATGTCCTAAGCATGGAAGGCCAGGGTGTTTTTATAACAAGGTTTCCAACTGTGTTGGGTGGGAGCTCTTTACCACTACTATCCACTACGGCCACTTCTATCCCAAAGTAAGGTTTTCCTGCCTTTCCTGGCTTTGCAGGGTAAGAGGGTATGGTGGTTATCATATGCATGCCAGTTTCTGTTTGCCACCAAGTATCAACAATAACACATTTTTCTCTTCCTATATGCTTATAATACCAGTGCCATGCTTCTGGGTTTATAGGCTCACCCACCGAACCTAGTATTCTTAAAGAGGACATGTCGTATTTGGCTGGCCACTGTTCGCCATATCTCATGAACATCCTTATAGCAGTGGGTGCGGTATAAAAGACGTTTACCCTGTACTTTTCTATATAACTCCACCATCTTCCGGGATCTGGGTAATCGGGTGCACCTTCCGTTATAACCGATGTGGCACCGCAGGCAAGAGGACCATAAACTATGTAGCTGTGTCCGGTTATCCACCCTATATCGGCAGTACACCAATATATATCATCCTCATGAAGGTCAAAGGTTATTTTGCTGGTAAAGTAGGTGCCCACCATGTATCCACCAGTGGTATGAAGCACCCCTTTTGGCTTACCAGTAGTTCCAGAGGTGTAAAGTATAAATAGTGGATCCTCCGCATCCATAACTGTAGGCTCACACTCTGGAGAGCTATTTTTAATAAGCTCATCAAGGCTTACAAATAGGCCGCCAGAGCCGTTTAGCACATCTCCTTCTCTGTCCCATACTATAACTTTTTCCACAAATCCCAATCCATCTATGGCCCTTTGGGCTGTAGCAAATAGGTCTATCTTTTTACCCCTTCTCTTGGTATAGCTGGCGGTAATTACTACCTTAGCCTTTGCATCTTCAATTCTAAGCCTAAGGGCACCTTCGCTAAAGCCTGCAAAGACTACGCTGTGTATGGCGCCAATCCTTGCGCAGGCAAGCATACAAGCTATGGCCTCTATGGTATTGGGCATATATATGGATACCCTATCTCCCTTTTTTACACCAAGGGACTTAAGGCCGTTGGCTATTCGGTTTACAAGCTCCAAAAGCTCCCCGTAGGTTATCTTCTTTTCCCTATTGTCTTCATCCACGAATATGTAAGCTACCTTATTGCGTTTGCCATTTTGCACATGCCTATCTAAACAGTTATAGGTTATATTGGTCTTTGCATTTACAAACCATTTGGCATAAGGATAGTTCCATTCAAGGACCTTGTCCCACTTTTTAAACCAGTGAAGTTCCTCTGCTACCTTTGCCCAAAAACCTTCTCTGTCGCTTATAGATTCCTTGTAGAGGCTTTCATAATCCTTTATCCATGCTCTTTCTACTATGTGGGATGGTGGGTTGTACTTTTCTTCTACCTTTAGATGTACCTCTTCCCTTATTTCCATGTTTACACCTCCTACGGTTGTTTTATGTAAAAAAGTATAACCTAAATTTATAAAATATTGTTAAATTTCAAAAATGTATGATAAAAACTATATATTTTTGAAAGGAAAAAATTAAAATGACAGCACACAACTTGTACGTATCCTACTATATTCTTTTTGCGTATAAGGGCAAGTTTTATGCACATGTCTTTTCTTTTAGTATGCGCAGTTCATGTGAGTCTTGTTTTAAATAAGTCTTGTCTTCTGTTTTAAAAGCGTATAAATTCTCTTGTTATATTGATATATGTTTAAAGAAAAACTTTAGCCTGCTGATAACATATTTGCCTAAAACTAACAGTGTATATGGATGGGCTCACCTTGCCACATGAAAAATCTGTTTAAAGGCTTTAGAATAATTAAGAATGTATAGAGCAGTGCTAAGCATAAGGAGTCAAAATTTTAAAGAAAACCTTGTTAATCTTTTTAGGTATACTAGAAAGCCAATTATTGCCGTGGTAAAGGCAGATGCCTATGGTGTAGGAGCCCTATACGTTAGCTCCATACTTGAAAATTTTGATGAGGTATCTGCCTTTGCGGTAGCCTGTGTGGAAGAGGGTATAGAGCTAAGAAGGGCTGGTATAAAAAAGAAAATATTGGTCTTAGGTGGTGTTCTAAAAGGCGAGGCAAAGGCCTTTTTGGAGTATAAGCTTACTCCAGTGGTGTCTCATTGGGAACATCTTAAGGCGCTGGAAGGCATAAACATACCCATACAGGTCAAATATGACACGGGCATGGGAAGGCTTGGCTTTTTGGATGAGATAATAAAAGATGAAAGGGTGGAAGGAGTCCTTAGCCACCTTTCAAGCCCTCTTGACAGGGATTTTTCCTTGCTTCAGATAGAGAGGTTTGAAAGGATAGTAAAAATATACAACCATATTAAGTACATACACATGGAGAGCTCTGCAGGAATGGTCTACAGAATACCATTCACCACCCATATAAGGGTGGGCCTTGCCCTGTATGGAGAAAAGCCAATGCAGGACTACCCCATTGAGCTAAAGAGAGCCCTTGAGCTAAAGGCAAGGATAATATCCATAAAGGACCTTCCTGCTGGCTTTCCTATATCCTACTCAAGGACCTATATAACGAAGAGGCCCACAAGGGTTGGAGTGGTGGCCTTTGGCTATGCGGATGGCCTAATGAAAAGTCTATCCAACAAGGCATACCTTTATTACCAAGGAAAGCCTGTAAAAATCCTTGGCAATATCACCATGGATATGACCATGGTGGACCTAACTGGAACAGGGGCTAAGGTAGGGGACTGGGTGGAGATTGTGGGAGAAAATCAAAGCTTTACAGACCTTGCCAAGCTGGCGGGGACCATACCTTATGAGCTTATGACAAATTTATCCTCAAGGATAAGGAGGCAAGTATGCTGATCACCTTTGAAGGCATTGACGGCTCTGGAAAAAGCACGCAGGCAAAAAGGCTTTATGAACACCTAAAAAGCCTTGGATATAAGGTATCCCTTTATAGGGACCCTGGCTCTACAGAATTGGCGGAAAAGATAAGGGAGCTTATCCTTGGCTTTGAAATAGACCCAACCACAGAGCTTTTGCTTTTTGAATGTGCAAGGTCCAGTCTTATGTGGGAAAAGATACTTCCAGACCTAAGGGATGGTAAGGTGGTGATAGTGGATAGGTTTATAGATTCCACAATGGCTTATCAAGGCTATGGCAGAGAGATAAACCTTGGCACAGTAAACATCCTCAACCACATAGCCATAAGGGGAAGAAAGCCAGATATTACCTTTTTGCTGAATGTGCCTTTAGAGATGGCCTTGGAAAGGATAAAGGGCAAAAGAACACGCTTTGAGGACAAAGATTATCTAAGAAGGGTGAGGGATGCTTACATACTTATAGCCCATGAGCAAAAGGATAGGATAGTTATGCTGGATGGAACAAGAAGTGAGGAGGAAGTCTTTATAGATGTTTTAAAGGTTTTAAAAGACAGGCTTGGGCTTGATTTATAATCTATCTTGGAGGTAAGGCCATGCAGGACTGCATCTTTTGCAAGATAGTAAGGAAGGAGATACCCTCAAAGGGGGCTTATGAGGATGACCTTGTTTATGCCTTTCATGATATTAACCCAGTGGCACCTACTCATATATTGATAGTGCCCAAAAAACACATATTTGGTATTCAAAGCCTTGAGCCAGAGGACAAGGAATTGGTGGGGCACATGTTCTATGTGGCTAGAAAGCTGGGGGAAGAGCTAGGCTATGCGCCCGATGAGAGTTTAAACAAGGGCTACAGGCTTGTTTTTAACGTGGGAAAGGATGCGGGCCAGAGCGTCTTTCACCTTCACCTTCACTTTATAGCAGGCCGTAGGATGGAGTGGCCACCGGGATGATTTCCTTTAGAGACTGGATGGCCCATGCGGTAAGAGAATACTACCATTCTGACTTTAGAAGGGATTTTTTTACTGCGCCGGAGCTGGACAGGTCCTTTGGCTACGCCTTGGCTGAATATTTAGCCAGCTTAATAAAGAACTATGAAAAGCCAATCCTTTTTGAGCTTGGCGGTGGCAGTGGCGCTTTGGCTTACGATGTTTTAACTTATCTAAAAGAAAAAGAACCAAGCCTTTTTGAAAGAGTAAGCTACTATATATACGACTTTAGCCCAAGGCTTATAGAGCTTCAAAAAAGAAAGCTAAAAGATTTTGAAGAAAAGGTCTTTTGGACAGAAAACTTTTTTCCTATGCGTGGTGTAGTCTTTTCCAATGAGTTTTTTGACTGCCTTCCCGTGCATGTAATAAGGGAGGGGAAAGAGCTTTTCCTTGATGGTGAGAAGGAAGTATGGCAGGAGATTTCTTATGAGCCTTTAAAGGATGTTCTTAGTAGGATGGGCTATGAAGGGCTTTCGCAGGTGGTGGAGGTCTGTCTTGATTGCATATCCTTTTTGAAAAGGATAGCTGAAAACCTTTTGGAGGGCTATCACATTGTAATAGACTACGGATATACAACACAAGAAATGGCCAAGTTTCCAGAGGGAACTGTGGTAGGCTACAAAGGCCACCGTTTCCATAGCAAACCTTCCCTTGGTATGGATATAACTTCTCACGTGAATTTTTCCTTGCTTGAAGAGTATGGCAAGGATTTTGGACTGCAAAGGATGGCTTTCATGAGTCTTAGGGATTTTTTGCTAAAAAGTCCAACTTTTTTGCAAGAGCTTGAAAAGCTTAGCCTCTCTGAGTTTCCAGAGGATATAGAAAGGCTATCCCGCCTAAAGACCCTTCTTATAAGCATGGGAGAGCGTTTTAGAGTCCTTGTGCAGAAAAAACTATAGCGCCCTTAATTCAACCTCATACACATCTCCCCTGTTCTGTATGGCAAGGGTTCCAGTCCTTCCGGTGATGACAAGGATCCTTCCATCCTTTGTGGTAAGCACGGCCTGTATGGCCTCTTCAAAGTTCCCACCCCTCAAGGGCTTTATAAAGATAAGGTCTTTGCGCTTTTCACCCACTATAAAAAGTTCCCCTCTGCTGTATTTTAATATGTCTAAAAACTTTTGAACTACACCTGCATGGTTCTTTATAACAAATGCCATAGGCATGTTTAAAAACTGGGCTTTTGTTCCTTTTGGATTAAAGATAAAGTTTATTTTTCCTTGTTCAAAAGGTATTTCTACAAAAGTATAGGAACCACCAAAGCCCTCTTCCGTTGAAAACACCTCACCATCACCCCTAAAGACCCTCACCCTTCCCATGCTGTCGGTAAATACAAGATAATTGCCAAAGTAAAAGGCACTATCTATTCTAAAGCCCCTTGGCGCAAGGAAGGCCCCAATCTCTTTTAGTCCACCTCTATCCAAAGAAAGCCTCACACTTTGACCAAAGCTATCCCTAAAGTTGTACCTTTGGCCCACAAAGCTTTCTTTGGGCCTCTCCTTGTCCAAAACACCCATTATGTATGGCACGTTTCTTACCACTGGCACCAGGCTATCGCCCACAGCCTTAAGTATAAGAGAGCTTGCGCTATCGCCAGAGACCATGTTTACAATCACATAGTCTTGATTTCCTTCTCCTATCTTGCCACACTGTAAACCTATAGATACACCTGCAGGCAAGCCATAATCAAACCTTTTTACAAGATCGTTCTTTAAAAGCTCATATGCCTCAAGCCTGCCAGAGTAGAGAACCAAAAGAAACTCTTTTCCAGTGCCGGTAAGGTCACATAAATCAGCAGAAAGAGGTAAGGAAGGAAGGGCCCTAAGCATTTTTGACTTAGCAAGAAGGTTTATATCCTCTAGCCTTGCCCTCTCTATGCCAAGAGTGGGGCTTTGCACTCTAAAGAAGGCTACAGGACTGCCCTTATACTCTACACCTATGCCATCGCTTAGCTCCTTTATGTCATAGATGCAAGCCTTTCCCCTCTTTAGGTCTGGAAGCTGAGCCTTTAGTTTAAAAAATAACTCATCCCCACCGTCAAAGCATGCACTTTCCACCTTCAGCTTTACCCTATCTCCTTCTTTGGCAGAACCTTCCAAAAGTCTTGCGTGGGAAAAACCCTCTTGAACTTCCTCTACCCTTATTCTTCCAACCTTTTCTTTCTCCTTTCCTATCACCTGTTTTGTGACGGGATGGACTATCTCCTTCCCCTCCCTTACCACATCAAACTCTTCTCCAGGTCTTACCTTGTCTTTCCCAAGGTCTACAAGCACTCTTTGTCCTTCCACCTTTACCGCATAACCCTCCCTGCCAAAGAAATCCCTTACCTTATCAAGGGCTTCCTGAGCCTTTACGCTCAAAGAAAGGAAAAGTATAAGTGTTAAGATAAGCCTTCCCATAGCTCCTCCACAGCTTTTATTATAGCCTCCGTCATACCTTCTGTGCCTACTTTTATACAACCTTCGCTGTATATATCGGGCGTTCTATAACCTTTTTCAAGCACAATTTCCACAGCTCTGTCTATTATATCCGCCTCCCTTTTTAGACCAAAGGAATACCTTAGCATCATGCTGGCGGAAAGTATGGTGGCAATGGGGTTTGCTATGCCCTTGCCAGCTATATCGGGTGCAGAGCCATGCACCGGCTCATAGAGGGCATATTTATCTCCCAAGCTTGCGGAAGGAAGCATACCAAGGCTTCCCGTTATAACGGCCGCCTCATCGGAGAGTATGTCTCCAAAGATGTTGCCAGTTACTATCACATCAAAGGAAGAAGGCCTTCTTACTATCTGCATGGCGCAGTTGTCCACATAGAGGTGTTCTACCTCCACCTCTGGATAGTTCTTTGCTTCTTCTTCCACCACACTCTTCCATAGTCCGCTTACTTCAAGCACGTTGGACTTGTCCACGCTTGTGAGCTTTTTCTTCCTTTGAAGAGCCACTTCAAAGGCCTTTCTTACCACCCTCCTTATCTCATCTTCTGTGTATCTCATGGTGTTTATTCCTACCCTCTTTCCGTTCTCAACGAATATTCCCCTTGGCTCTCCAT
>Ga0209479_1001376_pt1 | contig 24441 bp, 24 predicted proteins | sample DewCreD2012metaG_2_FD_184112 | JGI IMG/M metagenome (GOLD analysis project Ga0209479, IMG submission 184112) | Hot spring sediment bacterial and archeal communities from British Columbia, Canada, to study Microbial Dark Matter (Phase II) - Dewar... ...
CCTGGCAGTTAAGCCTGCCGTAAACGGCACGGTGCTCAAGCTACCCACCGTGGGCGACCGGGTGCAAAAAGGCCAGCTCATTGTGCAGCTCGACCCCACCAACTACAACCGCGCCCTGGAGAATGCCCGGCTGGCCCTGCAAAAAGCCCAGGCCAACCTGGACAAGCTGCGGGCCGACCAGCAGAGCGCCCTGGCTACGGCCCGGCAGAACCTGGCCAGCGCCGAGGTGGCCTACGCCAACGCCCGGCGCGACCTCGAGGCCGCCCGCACCAACCTCGAGGCCACCCAGAAGCTCTTCGACCTGGGAGGGGCCAGCGCCCAGAGCCTGCAAAGCGCGCGCGATGCCTACGCCAAGGCCCAGGCCAGCCTGGAGATCGCCCAGGTCAATCTCAACACCGCACGGCAGGCCCTCACGCTCCGCAGCAACGCCAACGCGCAGGATCTCAAGAACGCCCAGATCGCCGTGGAGCAGGCCCGCCTCGAGGTCAAAAACGCCGAGGAAAACCTGGCCAGTACCAAAATCTACGCCCCCTTCGACGGGGTGGTCTCGGAGGTCAACGCCCAGGTAGGGAGCATCGGGGTGGGGGCCACGGTCAGCAACAGCACCGCCCTGCTCACCCTGATTGACGACAGCAGCGTGAACCTGCCGGTGCAGATTGACGAGAGCGAGATCGCCAAGGTCAAGGTGGGCCAGAAGGTGGAGGTGACCCTCGATGCCTTCAACAATGAGACCTTCGAGGGGGTGGTGACGGCCATCTCTCCCAGCGCCACCATTCAGCAGAACATCGCGGTGTTTTACGTGACGGTGCGGATCGCCAACCCCGAGCGCAAGCTGCGGCCCGGCATGACCGCCGAGGGCGAGATTATCGCGGAGGAAATTCCCAACGCCCTGACCATCCCCAAGCGGGCGGTGCAGACCGTGCGCAACCGGGCCTATGTGGACGTGCTGCAGCCCGACGGCAGCAAGGAGACCGTGCGGGTGGTGCTGGGGCCCGACGATGGGGTGAACCAGGTGGTGCTGGAGGGCCTCGAGCCGCGCCAGACCGTGGTGCTGCCCAGCCGCGTCCAGTCCACTTCCAGCAGCTCCAGCAACCAGGGCGGGCTGCGCCTGCCCCTGGGGGCCCCTCCAGGAGGTGGGCGGTGACGGTGGTCTCCCTGCAGCAGGTGCGCAAGGTGTACAAGAGCGGGGCGCTCGAGTTTGAGGCCCTCAAGGGGGTTTCGCTGGAGATTCGCCAGGGCGAGATGGTGGCCCTGATGGGGCCCTCGGGCTCGGGCAAAACCACCCTGATGCAGATCATCGGCCTGCTCGACCGCCCCACCGAGGGGCGCTATATCCTGGCCGGGCGGGACGTCACCACCCTGACCGAAAACGAGCGGGCCGAGGTGCGCAACCAGGAGATCGGCTTTGTTTTTCAGGCTTTTCACCTGTTGCCGCGTCTGAGCGTGCTGGAGAATGTGGAGGTGCCCCTCACCTACGCCGGTTATGGCCCCCAGGAGCGGCGGGAGCGGGCCCTCGAGGTGCTGCAAAAGGTGGGACTGGGCAACAAGCTCAAGAACCTGCCCTCCCAGCTTTCGGGCGGCCAGAAGCAGCGGGTGGCCATCGCCCGGGCCCTGACCATGCGCCCCTCCATCCTGCTGGCCGACGAGCCGACCGGCAACCTCGACTCCAAGACCGCCGTAGAGGTCATGCGGCTGTTTCAGGAGCTCAACGATGAGGGCACCAGCGTGATTATCGTGACCCACGAGCCCGATATCGCCGAGTACACCGGGCGCATCGTGCGCATCCGGGACGGACAGATCGAGTCCGACGGCCCCAACCCCCACCGCAAACGGGCTGTAGGAGGTGTGGCATGAGTGTTTCTGTAGTGGGCTCGGCTCCGCAAAAAGTTCGCTCCCACGTGGGCGGCATGAACCTCTGGCAGGTCTTCCGCATCGCCTGGCGCGCCATTCTGGGCAACCCTTTGCGCTCGGTGCTGACCACCCTGGGGGTGATCATCGGGGTGGCGGCGGTGGTGGCCCTAACCATGGTGGGCCAGGGTTCCACGGCCAACATCACCCGCAGCCTGCAAAGCCTGGGCACCAACCTGATCACCATCGGCAGCAACACCGGGGGGCGGGGTGGGGGCTTCGGCCTGGTGCGCTTTGGCGGCCCCCAGACCATCACCCTGGCCGACGCCGAGGCGGTACAGTCGGCCTTTGCAGGCCGCATTGTCGGCATCGCCCCCACCCTGCAGAGCAACCAGCAGGTCAAGGTGGGGGCCAGCAACCTCAACGTCACCGTGATTGGCACCTGGCCCGACTACGCCAGCGTGCGCAACGCCCAGCCGGCCTCTGGCAGCTTCTTCAACGAGACCGATCTGCAAAGCCGCCGCCGGGTGGCGGTGATTGGTTACGGCATTGCCCAGGATCTGTTCGGCGGCCAGGATCCCCTGGGGCAGCGCATCCGCATCGCTGGCATCTCCTTTACGGTGGTGGGGGTGCTGCCCGACAAGGGCGACTCGGGCTTTGCCAGCCCCAACTACCAGGTGATGGTGCCGCTCTCGACCTACCTGCAGCGCCTGGCTCGCAGCAGCAGCACCGGCCAGCCCCGGGTGAACGCCATCTACGTGCAGGCTCCCGACAAGGACTCACTCAGCCGCTTGCAGCAGGAGCTCACCGACTTTATGGCCCAGCGCCGCAAAGTGACCGACCCCAGCGAGTACGACTTTAGTGTGCAGAACCAGGCCGACGCGCTGGCCTCGGTCAACCAGGTAACCCAGACCATGACCCTGTTCCTGGGTGGGGTGGCCGGGATCAGCCTGCTGGTGGGGGGCATCGGCATCATGAACATCATGCTGGTCTCGGTGACCGAGCGTACCCGCGAGATTGGCATCCGCAAGGCCCTGGGGGCCAAGCCCCGCGACATCCTGACCCAGTTTTTGGTGGAGTCGGTGGTGCTTTCGGTGGGGGGCGGCATCCTGGGCATCCTGCTGGGCCTGGCCATGGCCGGCAGTGTGGGGCAGTTGCTGCGGGTGACCCCGGTCTTCGACCCCTTTAGCATGGTGCTGGCCTTCCTGTTCTCGGTGGCGGTGGGGGTGTTCTTCGGCTTTTACCCGGCCTCGAGGGCGGCCCGGCTCGACCCGGTGGAGTCGCTCAGGTACGAGTAGCATCCGGCCAGGCCAATCTTTATCGCTTCTACACAAAGCGGTTGCAAACTACCCAAACGGGAGGCACACATGAAGAGACTGATGGGCTTATTGGCCATACTGGCTTTGGGTTTGGCACTGGCGCAGGGCGGGCCACCCAACCTCAGTCCGGAGATGCGGCAGCGGCTCGAGGCCTACCGTCCGGTGCTGGATCTGGTGGCCACCGTTGGGCTTTTGGACGAGCTGGACAAGCAGCGGGGCCTGGCTTTTACCAAGGCCCAGGCCCAGAAGCTGCTGCCCATTCTGCGCGACCTGCAGAACCGCACCGACCTCAAGCCCGCCGAGGCCAGCAAGATACTGAGCAACATCGAGGACAACATCCTCACCCCGGCCCAGCTTATGTGGATTGACCAGACCATCCTCAAGCAGCGGGAGGAGGCCCGCCAGCGGCGCGAGGCTGCCGGGCAGAACCCCCAGATGGGCCAGGGCAACCTTCAGGGACAGCCGCGGGGGCCGGGCGGCCAGGGGGGTTTCTTCCAGGCGGTCGCCCAGGGCAAGCCCTACAACCCCTTCAAGGAGCAGCCCCGTGCGGCCGATAACCTCAAGAACCTGATCGCCCTGCTCTCAAAGAGGTAGGAGAGGAGCCATGTGGAGGCTTGTTGCACTGTTGCTAATTTTTGGAACTGCCCTGGCCCAGAGCCGGCTCGAGCTTGTCACGGCCCAGAGCGAGGCCCGCTACCGGGTGCGTGAGCAGCTTGCTGGTGTCAACTTTCCCAGCGATGCGGTGGGGGTTAGCAAGCAGGTGCAGGGGGTGGTGCGGCTCGACCGCAACGGGCGGGCCCTCGAGGGCTCCCGTTTTACGGTGGATCTTTCGGCTCTCACCAGCGACCAGGCCCGGCGCGACAACTACCTCCGGCGCAACACCCTCAACACCGCCCAGTACCCCCTGGCCGAGTTCGTGCCAAAAGAGGTGCGCGGCCTGAGCTTCCCGCTGCCCGCGAGCGGCAAGGCCACGGTGCAGATTGTGGGCGACCTGAAGATTCGCGACGTGACCCGGAGCGTGACCTGGGAGGGTGAGGTGGAGTTTCGGGGCGACACAGCCATCCTGCAAGCCCACACCAGCTTCACCTTCCGCGACTTTGGCCTGACCCAGCCGCGGGTGCTGTCGGTGCTCAGCGTGGACGAGACCATCCGCCTCGAGGTGAACTTTACCTTCCGGATACTGGAGCGCTAGAAAGCCCCTGCAAAAACCTTTGCAGGCTTTGCAGCGATTCAATGGGGGTGAGCAGCTTCAGGTGGTCGGGGGTGACCTCGAGGCCGGGGCGGATGACCTCGAGCCAGCCCACGTGCACCCCCAGCGGTTTGAGCGGCTTGCCGTGTAGCTGCGCGATGTGGTTGAGGTTCCAGGCCGCCAGAATCTCGGTCAGGGTGCCCACCCCACCCGGCAGGGCCAGGCAGGCCACGCTCACGTCAATCAGCCGCTCGATGCGGGTGAACAGCGAGGAGGAGGGCAGCTCCAGGTCCACGTGTGGGTTGGGCCCGTTGCGCTGGGGAAACAGGCTGGGCGCGGTAATGCCTATTACCAGCCCCCCGGCTTCCTTGGCCCCCTGCGATACAGCTTCCATGGCCCCGTTGTAGCCGCCGGTGGCTACACCGAACCCGGCCTGGGCGATGGCCCGGCCCCAGGCGTGGGCTTCGACAAAAGCGGGTGTGCCCGGTTGTGCCCTCGATGAACCAAACACCGTAATGAGCTGCATGCCTACAGTTTATCGTGGGTAGAAATGCACGCTGGCGAGAATCTTGGCGTGGATTACCCACCTCCGACCACCTTTTACAGGTATTCTGATGGGCGTGGAAGTTCTGGCGCTCATCTACCGCAACCTGCGGGCCCGGCCTGTTCGCAGCATCCTAACCTTGCTGGGAATTGTGGTTTCAACGGCCTCTATGGTGCTTTTTTTGTCATTTGGCGAGGGGCTGCGTAAAGCCCTGGGAGCCGAGCTATCAACCGTGGGGCCTGCGGTGCTGGTTTTGCCGGAGGGTGTCGAAGCCTTTAGCCCTGGCTACCCAGAGCTACGACCCGAAACGGTAGAGGCCCTGAAAAAATCTGCCTCCGAACTGGGTATCAGCCAGGTTATCCCGTATGTAGTACTGACTCGAGGGGGGTTGGATCCCCAGAGCGCCTTCGTTTTTCAGGGGATACCCGAAGGTCTCAGCCCCAAGGCGCTGTACCCCAACCTCACCCTGGCCGAGGGCAGCCTGGTTCCAGGCCCCAAAGGTGCGGTGGTGGGTAGCCGCTTGGCTGAGCGCAACCAACTCGGCCTTGGTAAGGTGCTGCGCCTCTCGCCCAGCATCTCGCTGCGGGTAGAGGGCATTTTGAAGCCCAACGGGGGCCTCTCCGACAACATCATCTACGTCCCTTCTAGCGTCGTGCAGGAGGCCCTGGGCACACGCAACTACACGGCGGCGGCCGTAGGTGTCCGAGAAGGCTTTAAAGCCGACCAGGTGGCCGAGGCCATCAAGGCCCGGATCGCCGGGGTGAATGCCCAGACCACCGGGGATGTGCTGCGCTTTGCCGAGCGCGCGGTGCGCATCTCCGACCTGGTGCGCTTTGGCATCAGCCTGGTGGCGCTGGTGGTGGGGGGCTTGCTGGTAGCCAACACCGTGATGATGTCGGTCTACGAACGCATCCGTGAGTTTGGCCTGATGCGGGCCCTGGGGGCCAAGCAGGGCTTTATATTCGGGCTGGTGCTCCTGGAAGCCTTGCTGCTGGGGGTGGTGGGGGGGCTCCTGGGCCTGGTTTTAGGCCAGGCGGCCTCGGGGCTGGTGAACTGGTTTACCGGGCGCGAGGTGGGCCTGGCCCTCTCCGCCATCACCTTCCGCCTGGCCTCCTTTGCGCTCTTGGTCGCGGTGGTGCTGGGGTTGCTGGCCGGGTTCTTGCCGGCCCGAACCGCCAGCCGGCTCAAAGTGGTTGAGGCGCTGGGGAGGCTGTGATGCTCGAGGCCATCAACCTGCACAAACGCTACCACCAGGGCGAGGTGGACGTGGTGGCGGTGGATCGCTTCAGCTACCGTTTTCCGGCCGGCCTGACCGCCATCGTGGGGCCTTCGGGCTCGGGTAAAACCACCCTCTTGAACCTGCTGGCCGGCTTCGATGTGCCCAGTGAGGGCGAGGTGTGGCTTGACAACACCCCCTTTTCCACCCTGTCCGAGGATGCCCGCTCGGAACTGCGCCTGAAGCACATGGGCTTTGTTTTTCAGCAGTGGAACCTGATTCCTACCCTGACCGCCCTGGAAAACGTGGCTTTTCCGATGATGCTGGCGGGTATAAGCCTCAAAGAGCGCACCACCAGGGCTGCCGCACTTTTAGAGGCAGTGGGGCTGGCCGGGCGAGCCAAACACCTGCCCAGCAGGCTTTCGGGGGGCGAGCAACAGCGGGTGGCAATCGCGCGGGCCCTGGCCCTCAACCCCCCCATCCTGTTTGCCGATGAACCCACCGGCAACCTGGACTCGGCCTCGGGGGCCCGGGTGGTGGAACTGCTAATGCGCCAGGCCCAGGAGGGCCGTACGGTGATCCTGGTGACGCACGACCTCGAGCTAGCCCGCCAGGCCCAGCGCATCCTGCGGCTGCGGGATGGTCGGCTGATTGAGATCGAGGAGGCCCCCTCCGATCTGCCGGCGGTGCCGACGGGCAGATGAAAAGACGGCAACATCACCGCCGAAACCGCGCTAACGGCGGGTTTTCTCCTCAATGTTGGACAGCAAAAAAGCGCCGAGCCCAAACACCGCGGCCTGGGCAATCCAACCCAGGGCGTAGTTGTTGCTGGAATCTACCAACAGGCCAAACAGGGGCGGCGCAGCCGCGATGCCGATGGAGGTAAAAATCAGGCCAAACCCCACCACCCGCCCCTCCCAGCCGGGAGGCGAAAGCTCGGTTAGAAGCGAAAAATGCAAGCCCTGCCAGCCCAGTGCGGTGGCTCCGTACAGCACCACGATTAGGGCCTTGAACAGCAAGGGCGTGCCAGGGGGAAGCCAGGCCAGCACCAGCGCACTTAACCCGGCCAGCCCCACCATCATGACCAGCAATGGTTTGCGCTGGCCCCCCATCCTGTCCGATAGCCACGACCAGAATACCCGACTAAAAGCGCCGGCGAACTGGGCAGCGGTGAGCAGGGCAGCGCCGGTGAGCTCGGGCATCCCGTACTGCTCCTTAAGAAACAGAATCAGGTAGGTAATCATCACAAACTGCCCGGTTGGCAGGGTTACGCCGGCGGTGGCCGCCAGCAGGATATTGCGCTCGCGCAACACCGCGGCCAGCCCTGGAGGGGTGGCCTGGGGGGCGGCTTTTGGCACCAGGCTTTCGCGGTAGAGCCGGGCTGTGACCAGGGCGGCCAGTATGGCGATGACGGCTGCAACCACCGAGGCCCAGCGCCAACTGGCTAGGTGGGCTACCGCTGGCAAGATGGCAGCGGCCAGCGCCCCCCCCAGGGGAACCGCCATCTGGCGTAGCCCAATTACCAGGCCGCGCCGTTCGGGCGGGAACGACTGGGCGACCGCGTGCGAGCCAGCGGGTGTGGCCGAGGCCACCACCAACCCCACCAGAAACAAAAACGGAATGAACATCCATTGGGACTTGGCAAACAGGGCAATGGCAATGGCGAGCCCAGCGCCCGCTAGGGTGCCCACAATCATCACCGTGCGGCTGCCCAGCTTGTCGGTAAGCCAGCCCGAAGGCAGCGAACCCAGCATGGTGCCGATGTAAACAAACGTGTTGAGCAGGCCTACAGCGGCCAGGGAAAGCTGTAGATCGGTGCGGATATAGGGGGCCAGGGTGGGGTAGGCTTGCCCAATGAGCGAGACGGCGGTTCCGGCAAACATGGCGGCGATGAGGACGGCCCAGGGCGACATGCGAGCTTCAGGCTACCGCATTTAGCCAGATGCGTAAAACCAGGCCTTGCAGGCCACCGTTTTGGGACTATGGGCTAGACAGCCCAAGGCCGGATGAGCAGTCAAGCCCGCAAGACGCTTTTGTTGAGCTGAAGGGTGGGTAAACTGAAAAAAGAATGCGCGACCTTGACGCCCAGGAAACCTACTTGGCCGACCGCTTGGGGCTGGCTTTTGATCTGCGCGACCTGGTGGGCAGTGGGCCAATCCCCCAGGCCAGGTACGCCCCACCGTACGGGGTGGTGGGGTTTGGGGAAGGCTGGTGGGCGGCACAGCTGGCGCGCGACTTTGCCCTGGAGCTTACCGCTACCGGTACGCAATTCGTGCTAGAAGGGGGCTACGACTTTGGCGGTGCGGCTGGGGCTGGGCTTTATGCATCGGTGAGCGGTGCAGAGATCGTGCGGCTGGGTTTTCGGGAGAATGTCGAGGTGGAGGTGCCGGCCCACCCCCTCGCCACCTACCGCTACCTGCGTTTTTTGCTGCTGGCCACGGGTCAGCAAGCCGAGCTGGCCCGCATCGACCGGGCTTTGCTTTTGGAGCGCGACCGCTTACGCCCCGAGGTCGGTTTGAGTAAAAATCCAGCCAAGTTTATGGCCTACTCGCTGTTGGAGCGCACCCCTATGTGGGTGGTGCCCGACCGCTATCCGGGCCTGGGCCAGGCCCTGCAGCAAACCTTTAGCCGCATCGGTAAAAGCCTCTCCTTCACCCCCCCGCCCTCGGCCCTGGAGTTCTTTGTGACGGCGCTGGAGGCCCGCCACGAGCAGGGCGATCCCATCGCCGCCGTGCTCATTGGTGATGACGAGCGCCGAAGCTACGCCCAGGAGATCCTGGAAAGCCGGGTGGACACCCTGATTGAGCTGCCCGAGCCCGAGGCCGAAGGCACCCTGGCCAAAGCCCTGTGCTACTGGTACCGGGTGGCCTGGGCCAGCTACTACCTGGCCTTGTTGTACGGGGTGGAGCCGGGCGACTGGGAGGTACTGGACAACCTGCGGCAGGCTACGTGAAACCAGATTCGTTCGGTTCTTCACCGAACCACCCCGCCCGCACATCGCGCCGGGCTTTGATTCCTAAATCGCTTTTCCTGACCTGGCGGTCAGCGTATGCTCTTGGGGTGCTGCCGTTTTTGCTCTCCTGGCTTCATGCCACCAACGACCTATTCGGTGCCTTTCTTACCCCTCTGCTGCCCAAACTTCAGGCCGCCTTTGGCGTGAGCTATGGGGCGGTATCGCTGCTGGTGGCCTTGCAATCCCTAACCGGGAGCCTGTTGCAACCCCTGGCTGGGCTGGTGGCCGACCGGTACGACCGCCGGGTTCTGGCCGCCTTGGGGCCTTTATTGATGGCTTTGGGAGGGGGCTTGCTGGGCTTTTTCCCCAACCTCTGGGTGGCGGGGGTGGTGCTGGCTTTGTCGGGGCTGGGCTCGGCCCTGTTCCACTCGGCGGGGGCGGCTTTGGTGGGGCAGTACGCCGATCCGGCCCGGCGGGGTTTCTGGATGAGCTTTTTTGGCACCGGGGGTTACATTGGCCTCTCGCTGGGCCCCATCGTCTCGCTCACCGCGGTTAACCAGGGGGGGCTACAGACCCTGGCCTGGTTCATCCCACTGGCCCTGATCCCGGCTTTTTTGCTGTTGCGCCAGGCGCCGCCCGCCCGGCTACAGACCAGGCCCTCTTCCTTTCGGGACTTGGCTCGAGTTTTTCGGGGGCATGTGGCCCGCCTGTGGGCGGTTTCGACCCTACGCAGCATCGTGTTTATGAGCTTCTCCACCACCATTCCTTTTTGGTTTCACCAGCGCGGTATCTCCGATGCCCAGGTGGCCCTCACCCTGTCGGTCTATAGTATCTCGGCCACCGTAGGGGCTTTTTTGGGAGGAACCCTCTCGGATCGGCTGGGGCGGCGCAACGTGCTGGTAGGAACCATGATCTTTGCCATTCCGCTCTACGTTGCTTTGCTGCTGGTTCCGCCGGAAAACTGGTTCTATGTGTTGCTGCTGGCTGCTACCGGTGCGCTGATGAACGCGGGTGTGCCGGTGGCGGTCACCATGGCCCAGGAGCACGAGCCAAGCCAGATGGCCACGGTCTCGGGGCTTTTGATGGGATTTACCTGGGGGTTTGCCGGGCTTTTGTACGGGGTGGTGGGGCCGATTATCGAGCGGTATGGGGTGCTCGAGAGCCTGAGTGTGCTGGGCCTGCTGCTGGTGCCGGCCCTGACCCTGTCCCTGGCAGTGCGCGAGGCGCAGCCCCGGCCTCGAGCTGCCTAACCCCTATTTCAAAAGTTGGGCTGGGCCAAGTACAATAGCCTACACACTCCGAACCTAAGAGGAAGTGGAAAGGCTTGCCGCTTAGTACGCCTGTTTTGGGAGGTGTTCGCTATGACCAGCACAGTACGGCAGTTGCTTCTGGCTAAGGGCAATAAGGTGCACGCCATCTCGCCGGAAGCCACGGTGTTTGAGGCCCTCGAGCGCATGGCCGCCCACGATGTGGGGGCCCTTATGGTGATGAAAGACGACCAATTGGTGGGCATCTTCTCTGAGCGCGATTATGCTCGCAAGATCATCCTGATGGGCCGTATCTCCAAGGACACCCGGGTGGGGGAGGTTATGACCAGCGACCTCATTACCGTTACCCCTGAGGCCACCGTGGCCGACTGCATGAACCTCATGACCGACCACCGCATACGCCACCTCCCGGTGCTCGAGGACGGCAAACTGGTGGGGGTGATCTCCATTGGGGACGTGGTGAAAGCCATCATAACCCAGCAGGAGTTCATGATTGCCGAGCTGGAAAGCTACATTACGGGTTCGCGCTGAAGCTTTCAAGCCTCCGTGCTGGTAAGCAGCTACCGGCGCACTTCCAGCGGGTGTTGTTGGCCTGGGGAACAGCCTTCACCCCACCCTGATTGTCTTTTCGACTCCGGTGCTATCTTGCCCGGTGCCGATCTGAAGGCCCAATGAGCAGGTTGAGTCCGAAGCTGATAACCGAGAGCAAGATAGCCCCAATCAAAGCCCCGCCAAAACCCCGCACGTCCAGTGGCGTTAGGGCCGCCACAACCAGCAGAATCACAGCGTTGACCACCAGGGTAAACAAACCCAGGGTCAGGATGTTAAAGGGCAGTGTAAGCAACAGCAACACCGGTTTGAGCAGGGCGTTGGCCAGGCCAAATATCAGCCCGGCCAGCAGATAATCGCCCAAACCGCTTCCATGAGCGAAAAAAAGCCCGCCGTAGAGCTGGGTTACGAGCCACAGGGCCAGGGTGTTGAGCAGCAAGCTTAGCAGGAAATCGCGCATAACCTAGGGTACACCCTGGGGGCCCGTTCGCATAAGTACGGGGAGTCGTTCGAAACCCCCCGCAAAGCCATCGGTTTAAGCAATCAGGACTGGGCTCATCGTCGAGGAAAGCGGAAAGCCAGCAGGATGAACAGCACCCCCAAAGCCGCGCTCAGGATGGCCCAGGGGGTGCGGTTCTGGGTGGCGCGAACGGGCTGTAAAACACCGCTTTGATAGGCCCGATTCTGGCTTTGAGAGAGCACGTCGACGGCGGCTGGGGCTTCTGCTGGCCCGTCCAGCGTCCATGCGCCCCCACCGGGGCGCACCGGGCGAAAGTGCCAGGGCGTAAAGGGGTCGTAGAGTCCCACCGCCACGTAGTAGCCATAGTCCCCTGGGGACAGGTTGGAGGCAAGCTCGAGCCAGTCCCCGTTCTTTGTAACCGATACGTTCTCGATGCGGCCATCAGGGCGGTGCTCTTCAGCTTTCCAGCCGGTGAGCAGGTAAGCCCAGTTCCACCCCTGCCCCGGCGGGGTCTTGAAGCCAGCCCCGGGCAGCTCTTCTTGGCCGCCAGGCCCGGTGTGGACGTAAATGCCAATGGTGGCTAGCGAGAAGCCATGGGGGGCGTTGTTGGGGTTGGGGTAGCGGTGGAGCCTGACCCGGAGCACCAGCTTCTCTCCACTGCGAAGGGCTTCAAAACCGGTCAGATCGGCAAAACCGGCCTCGGCGAACAGCGGGGCGCGGGGGTAGGCGTAGCCTAGCCCATGGTCGTCACCTACGGGATCGGAGAAGAGAAGCGGGATCATGGCGGATGGATTCCCCTGCAATACCCCACAATGCCGGGTGGTATCTGGGTGGGGCACAAGCAATGGGTGGGCCAGAGCAGCCCACAGCCCCACACCCTACCCTGTATGGACTCCTACATCAAGAACCCTAGCACAGGTTGATCAGGGCCTTAACCAGGCGGGTGGGGTCGTGCTGGGCAAAACCGGGCTCCAAAAAATCGCCGGCCACAATCCGTACCCCCAACCCCTCGAAGCGCTTGGGGTTGAAACGTACCGGGGTCTGGCCTTCAGCCCGGTAGCGCTTGAGCAGATCCTCGGGGATGCGGGTGTTATTGACCAGCACCACGTTGGGCCTGCGACCCAGGTGCTGCTCGATGGCGTGAAAATGGTCGTAAGCGTCCATGTCCTCGGTCTCGCCGCGCTCGCTCATGATGTTGACGATGTAGACCAGCTTGGCCGGGGACTGCTGAATGGCGGTCTGGATGCCCTTGGGCAAAAAACTGGGAATCACGCTGGAGTAGAGGCTGCCCGGCCCCAGCACAATCAAATCGGCTTTTTGCAGGGCGGTGATGGCCTCGGGCATGGCGGCCACCCCAGTAGGGGCTAGCCCCACCCTGCGAATCCGGCCGGGTTTTTCGCGCAGGGCGGTCTCCCCCTGCACCCGCGTGCCATCCTCGCGCTCGGCCCAGAGACGGGCCGCTTCGTAGGTAGCCGGCCATACCGCGCCGCGCAGGCGCAGCACCTGGTTGGCCTGGCGCATAGCTTTGGCAAAGCCGTTGTTAAGCTCGAACAGCGAGACCAGCATCAGGTTGCCAAAGGTATGACCCTTGAGCTCCTCTCCTCGCTGAAAGCGATACTCCATCAGCTCTGGTAGCCCCTCCGCATCCGAGAGGGCGGCCAGGCAGTCCACCAGGTCGCCCACCGCTGGAACCCCAAACGAGACCCGCAGGCGCCCGGTGGAGCCGCCGTCGTCGGTGACCGCTACGATGGCGGTGATGTTAGCGGTTTCCATCTTGAGGCCCCGTAGCACGCGTGAAAGCCCGGTGCCTCCGCCCAGGGCCACGATGCGGGGGCCGGCCTCGAGCCGCCGGCGGATGTAAACCTGCTTGGAGACCGAGCTGGGGTCGGTGATGGCCGAGAGCATGCTGCGGTTCATCCAGCGCAAGCCCATTAAAAACAGCACCAGGCCGCCCAGCAGCCAAAGCCCCCCCGAGATCCACAGCGGGATGGAAAAGTAGCCGGCCCAGCGGGTGGTTTGCAGGAACCAGGGTAAGAACGAGGTTTGCCAGGAGAGATGAACCACCCCAGTAAACATGCACAGCAGGCCCAGGGCCGCCAAAAACGCATACCGCTTGACCCGCATGCCCGGCAGCAGCCAGCGCAACGAGCTGAAAAAGCGGTCGTCGGCGGGATTGGTGCGCAGGCCCTGGGCAAGGGTTTGCAGGTTGAGGCGCTTGGCCTTGTTCCAGAGCATATCAGCCTCGTTCAGGCGGTCATGGCTTTATCTAGGTCGCGGTGCTCGAGCTCCACCCGAAAGCGGCTCGAGAGTTCCTGGGCCAGGCGCTCGGCCACGGCTACGCTGCGGTGTTGTCCACCGGTGCAGCCGATGGCTACAGTGTAGGCGGCCCGTCCGGTCTGGCGGGCGCCATCTGCCGAAAGCCCGATGGTGGTCAGCAGGGTGCGGTAGAAGGGTTCGTGCTTCTTTTCCGCGAACACATAGGCGGCCACCTCCGGGTCGGTGCCCGGGCGCGACTTGAGTACCGGGTCGTAGTGGGGGTTGGGCAGCGCCCGCACATCCAGCACCAGATCGGCATCCTGGGGTGGGCCCCATTTGAAGCCGAAGGAGAACAGGCGCAGCAGGAAGCCTTCCTCTTCGCCCAGGGCAGCCTCGAGGGCCTCCTTGAGCTGGCGGGGGGTGCGCTCGGAGGTGTCAATCACCAGGTCGGCCCGGTCGCGCAGGGGGGCCAGGGCCAGGCGTTCTTCCTCAATCTCGCGCAGCAGGTTGCCCATGCCCAACGGGTGCAGGCGGCGCGAAAGGTTGTAGCGCTTGAGCAGGATATCGGACTTGGCCTCCAGGTAGATGATGAAGGGATGGAGCTGGGCCAGGACGCTTTCCACCTCGTTCAGCAAATCCCGGGCCCGGATATCCAGCACCACCGCCACCTTATGGATGCCTCGAGCCTCAACGGTTCTGAGCAGGTCATTCCAAAGCTGCGGAGGGATGTTGTCTACCGAAAAATAGCCCAGGTCTTCCAGGGCCATCCGGGCCGAGGTCAGGCCGGCCCCGCTTTGTCCGCTCAATACCACAAACCGCATGTTCACCTTTGGAAACTGGGCCCGGCAGAAAATGCACACCCCCGCCGGGCGAACCCACCTTCCAAGTATACCCGCAGCCTTTGTAAGGTATGGGTTAGAACACTTGCTGGCGAGGACTACTTGATTTCTAAAAGCTCCACATCGAAAACCAGGGCCGAGTTGGGGGGAATATCGGGGCTGGGGCTGCGCTCACCATAGGCCAGGCTGGCCGGGATAATCAGCCGGCGCTGGCCGCCGACCCGCATACCCACAATGCCCGAGTCCCAGCCAGGGATCACCTGACCGGCCCCTAAGGTGAACTCGAAGGGGGTGCGGCCCGGCTGGCAGGAGGTGTCGAACTGCTTGCCGTCTACCAGCCGCCCGATGTACTGCACCCGCACGGTGTTGGAGGTGATGGCCTGGGGGCCGCTGCCCTCCTTGAGGTCTTCGATGCGCAGGGTGGTGATGCCCTCATTGGTCAGGCCGGTGGCCGCCGGGGGCTGGTTGGTGCAGAGCGTGCCGCTGCCTGCGCTGGCCTGGCTGCCCGGGCGCTGCCCAAACAGAAAATAGGCCCCCACCCCCAGCAAAGCCAGCACGATAACCACAATGAGGATGACGTTTCGGTTCATATCGCTGTTTATTGTATGGCTTTTGCCCCGGTGCGATGGCTGGCTCAGGCGGGTTGCTTCAGCGCGAGCTGGCCACAGGCGGCCCCCACGTCGCGTCCCCGGCTCCAGCGCACCGAGGTGGGGATGCCCTGCTGCTCCAGAATGGCGGCGAATTTCAGAATTTGCGCCCTGGGGGTGCCCTGGTGGGGGGCCCCCTCCCAGGGGTTCCAGGGAATCAGGTTCATGTGGACGCTCAGGCCCCTAAAGTGCTGGGCCAGGGCCCGGGCCTGCCAGTCGTGGTCGTTGACGCCTTTGAGCAGGGTGTACTCCAGGGTGATGCGGCGTTTGGTCTTGGCGTAGTAGTGCCGCACAGCTTCCATGATTTCAGCGATGCTATAGCGGTGGGCAGTGGGGATGATTCGCTGGCGGGTTTCGTCGTCGGGGGCGTGCAGCGAGAGGGCCAGGCGCACCTCGAGCCCCCACTCGGCCATTTTGTAGATGCCCCTGGGAATCCCCACGGTAGAAAGCGTAATGCGGCGCGGGCTCATGGCCAGCCCCTCGGGGTGCAGCATGCGCTCGAGGGCTTTAAATACGTTTTCCAGGTTCAACAACGGCTCGCCCATGCCCATCAGCACCACGTTGCGAATCTCGCGGGGCGCGTGCTGCTGGTGGTAGGCCGCAAACAGAACCTGATCCAGCATCTCGGCGGCGGTTAGGTTGCGCCCAAAGCCCATCCGACCGGTGGCGCAAAAAGTGCAGCCCGCCGGGCAGCCCACCATGCTGGAGATGCAGATGGTTTTACGGTTCAGGTAGGGCATGTACACAGCCTCGGTCTTCTGGCCGTCCAGCAGGGTGAACAGGTACTTGACCGAGCCGTCCTGGCTTGGGAAAGGGGCGACCTCGGTGAACTCCGAGATGCGGTACTGCTCGGCCCACTCGGCGCGCAAGGCCTTGGGCAGGTCGGTCATCTCGTCCCACTGCCGCGCCCCCTTGGCGTAGAGCCAGGCGGCCAGTTGGCCCCGACGGTAGCCCTGGCCCGGAAGCTCTTCGATGGGCAGGGCAAGCAAGGGGATTTGGTCTTGCGGCAAAGCCATAACGCTTCAGTATAGCCGGCATGGCTGCTTCAGATGGTGGGCGGCTCGAGGTTTTCAAGCCCCCACCGTGCCAGCCCGCCAGTCAGCCGCCCGTATACTGTGGCAAATGCGCGCTCACACCAACCCTTGGTATTTGGTGCTCTCCTCCTATTGGTTTGCCAGCAGCTTCAAGTGGTTTCTTATTCTGCTTGTGTTGTTACCGGCGCGGGTGGCCGAGCTGGTGCCCGAACCTGAGCGGGCTACCCGCCTGGGCCTGCTGTTCGCCTTGGGGGCGGTGATGGCTTTCATCGGGCCGCCCATCTGGGGCTATATCTCCGACCGGGTGGGTCGTCGCATGCCTTTTTTGGCCATGGGCACAATTATCACTGCTGGCGCGCTGGTCTGGATGGCCTATGCGGGCAGCTACTGGCAGCTAGTAGCGGCTTACCTGTTGCTGCAACTGGCCGACGATATGGCCACCGGCCCGTACTCGGCCCTGATCCCCGACCTGACCGCCCGGCGTGAGCGGGGGGTGGCCTCGGGCTGGCTGGGCGCGCTCCAGGTAGGCGGCCAGGTGGTGGCGGGCGCAACGGGTTTCCTGCTGGCCAACCTGCAGTGGCAGTTTTTGCTGATCGCCCTGCTCAACCTGATTGCAGCCGGAATGGTTTTGAGCCTGATCCGCGAGGTGCCGGGCCTAAAGCCCCAGCGCCGAGGTTTGTGGGAAAGCATGGTGGCCCCCTGGCGCAGCGCCGATTTTCGCTGGGTCTGGTTCACGCGTTTTCTGGTCATGCTGGCCCAGTATGTGGTGCAAACCTACTTGCAGTACTACCTGGCCGATGTGGTGCAGATATTCCAGGCCTTCGGTCAAACCCTGGCGACCGAAGCCTTTCAGGCGGTGGCCCTGCTGGGCTTACTCATCTCGGTTGGAGCTGCGATGGCTGCGGTGCCGGCGGGGCGTTTGTCCGACAGGCATGGCCGTAAGCCCATTATCTATGTGTCCGGGGTGGGTCTAGCCTTGCTGATGCTGCCCATTTTGCTGCTGCCCCGTTACGATGTGCTGGTGGTGCTGGCCCTGGTGTTCGGGATGCTGTACGGGGCCTATCTGGCGGTGGACTGGGCCCTGGTCTCCGATGTGCTGCCCAACCCCCAGGCCCACGCCACCGATATGGGCATCTGGCAGACCTCCATCGTGCTGCCGCAGGTCTTGGCGGGGGGGTTTGGGGCTATGCTGGATGCCTTCAACCGCCAGAGCCCTGGGCTGGGTTACACGGTGCTGTTCTTGGTGGCGGCGGTTTGCTTTGTGCTGGGTACCCTCCTGGTTCGCCAGATCCGCTCGGTGCGCTAAGCCCCAGGATGGGGGAGATCAGAGGTCGGCGATTTTACTTGACAACCCAGGGGGGCTTGGCCATAGTTAGGAATGCGCTGTCCTGGAGGGATGGCTGAGTGGTTGAAAGCGGCGGTCTTGAAAACCGTTGTAGACGCAAGTCTACCGGGGGTTCGAATCCCTCTCCCTCCGCCAGGCTATTTCATTTGCCAGGTTTTGTGCTAAAGTATCGCTTGCGGTTTTTGGGTTGATACCCAGAACGGGACAGATGGAGGGGTGGCCGAGTGGCTGAAGGCGGCGGTTTGCTAAACCGCTATAGGGAACGAAAGTCCCTATCGGGGGTTCGAATCCCCCCTCCTCCGCCAGCGTAAAACCGAGCAACCCGCGTGGGGTTGGGGCCCAGGCCCCAACTTTTTGCTTGGCGGCTTGCCCTGTACACCTAGCGTCGCTGATTTGGTCTATGCTATAGCTCTATGCACAACACCCTGCTAGCCCGTTTTGAGCTTTCGCTGGCCGGTTTGCCGCAGATTCTGGGCCCGGCCACCCCCGAGCAACTACGCCAGCGCAGCCTGCCCGACAAATGGTCGGCCCACGAGAACTTGGCCCACCTAGCCCACTTCACCCTGGTTACCCAGGATCGTATAGCCCGCATCCTGCAGGAAGAGGCCCCCCTGATCGAGCGGCTAAAGCCCGACACCGAACCGGCCTTTTTGCGGCTGGTAGAGCGCCCTCCCGAGGAGGTGATAAGCCTGCTTAAGGAGCTGCGAGCCCAGCTCAACCAGCAGGTGGCGGCCCTGAGCGAGGCCCAGCTCGAGCGCATTGGCATCCACAGCGCGGCCGGGCCCATGCCGCTAAGGGTGTGGCTCGAGCTCTTCTTGGTGCACGAGGCCCACCACCTCTACCTGGCCTTCTGGCGCATCCGCGAGGTGCTGCAAATGGCCCGCTGAGTCTAGTGCACCCCCGCCTCGGTGATGGCCGCCGCCGAGTTACGGGCGAAGCGCACGTTGCCCCTAAACTCGGTGAGGTTGGTGGCGTTCACATAGGTCATGGCACTTTGCAGGCCTTCGCGCAGGCGGGCGATGGCCTCCTGGGCGGTCTGGTGGAAGGCCCGCAGGGTTTGCGAAGAACCCTCGATGAAGTTGCGCTTCTCGGTTACCAGGGTGGAGGCCATACCGTAGAGCAGGATGCCCTCGAGCTGCCCGTCTTTCTTGATGAGCACCTCGTCCTCGAAGCTGCCGGAGGCAAAGAACTTGCCCATCATCACCCCGTCGCTGTAGGCCAGGGCCTTCACAAAGTCGCCCGAGCTGTTGACCCCGCCGTCGGCGATAATCTGCACGTCGTGGTAGCCCACCACCGACTGGAACCGGCGAATTTCCTCCAGCAGCGAGAGCTGGCCCACCCCCACCCCGGTGTTGATGCGGGTGGTGCAGACCGAGCCCGGCCCCACCCCCACCTTGAGGATGAAGTGGCGGAAGCCCGAGAGCTTCATCAGCCAGTAGGCGTAGGCGAAGCCCTCGATGGAGCCCACATTGCCCAGGATGACCCCGCTGTCGATGCCCAGCCCGCGAATCTTGGCCAGCACCGGCAGCACCGCCGCGTTGGCCCCGTGGGCGATGTCAATCGAGGCGAAAATCAGGTTGGGTTGGGCGAGGAGCTCGGCCAGAAACTCCTCTTTTTCGTTGATGCCCAAAGCGGCCCCCACCAGGGCCGGCGCGCTGGCCTGCACGTCCCGGAGGCGCTCCTCGTCGGAAAGCCCCACCCTGGGCAGAATGTGCACCCCCCCGCTGCCCCCGTCCCACACGTCGCGGGCGAAGCGGCTGCGCATCATGCTCATGGAGGCCCCAAAGGCCGGGAAAATCTCGATGGTGCCTTTGGTGGTGTAAAAAAGCTGGCGCACATTCACCTGGCGGCGCGAGACCGGCTGGGTCAGGAAGGTGGGGATGATGGTTTTATCGGCGAAGGTGTAGTAGGTTTCAAAGCGCTCGTAGGGGTAGCGGGCCAGGTCGGCCTGGGTTTTTTCCAGGGCTGTCTGGGCGATTTCCTCGAAAATGCCGTAGTTCACGGGCCGAAATTGTACTAAAGCCTGGGCAAGGGGTCTACGGCGTCGCCCACACTGCGGGCCGGCTTTACAAAGGTATGCGTGCTTCGTATATTCAGACCGGGCTCGAGGCCACCCGCACGAGAGCGCAACACAAGCAATGAAACCCCTTTCCTTCGCTCGAGCTACCCGCTAACCCGGGCGTTTCTTTTGTTGAAATGGCCGGTGGGGTTTGCTTGGCGGGGCATCTTTTTTTATGCTGAGTTAGTTTGAGAGGCCATGATGAAAACCGCCGAAATCCGCGAAAAATTTCTTCAGTTCTTCCAATCCAAGGGGCATCTGCGCCTGCCGAGCTTTAGCGTGGTGCCCCAGGACGACCCCACCCTGCTCTTCATCAACGCGGGCATGACCCCCCTCAAGCCCTACTTTCTGGGCAAAAAGCCGGTCTTCCCCGGCCACGAGGGCGAGTGGTACCGGGTGACCACCTGCCAGAAGAGCGTGCGCACCGGCGATATCGAGAACGTAGGGCGCACCAACCGCCACCAGACCGTTTTCGAGATGCTGGGCAACTTCAGCTTTGGCGACTACTTCAAAAAAGAGGCCATCGAGTGGGCCTGGGAGTTCCTGACCGACCCCAAGTGGCTGGGTCTGGATCCGGCGCGCATTTACGTGACCATCTACAAAGACGATGACGAGGCCTTTGAGCACTGGACGCGGGTGGGCGTGCCCCCGGAAAAGATCCACCGCTTCGATGCCGACGAGAACTTCTGGCCGCAGAACGCCCCCACCAAAGGCCCCAACGGGCCGTGCGGGCCGTGCAGCGAGATCTACTACGACCGGGGGCCGGCCTTCGGCTCGGACACCTGGGCCGACTACTACGAGACCCGCGAGTCCAACCGTTTTGTGGAGCTCTGGAACCTGGTGTTTCCGCAGTACGACCGCAAGGACGGCGGTGTGCTGGAGCCCCTCCCCAAGCCCAACATTGATACCGGTATGGGCCTTGCGCGCGTGGCCATGGTGCTGCAAGGCGTGACCGACTTCTACGAGACCGACGAGTTCCAGCCCCTTATTGCCAAAATTGTGGAGCTGACCGGTGTGAGCTATGAGGGCCCCAGCTCGGTGGCCCACCGGGTGATTGCCGAGCACGCCCGCGCCGTGACCTTCATCCTTTCGGATGGGGTGCACTTCTCCAACACCGGGCGCGGCTACGTGGTGCGCCGCCTGCTGCGCCGGGCGGTGCGCTTTGGCTACCTGCTGGGCCTGCGCGAGCCCTTCATGTACAAACTGGCCGAGGTGGTGGCCCAGGTGATGGGCGGGGTCTACCCCGAGCTAAAGGAGAACCTCGAGGGCGTGCAAAAGCAAATCAAGATTGAAGAAGAGCAGTTCTTGCGCACGCTCGAGAGCGGCATCAAGCGCCTGGATGCCATGCTGGCTGGCCTCAAGCCGGGCGATACCCTGGCGGGCCGGGATGCCTTTACCCTTTACGACACCTACGGTTTCCCGCTTGATCTGACCATCGAAATCGCCGGGGAGCATGGGGTGCAGGTGGACACCGAGGGCTTCGAGCGGGCCCTGGAAGAGCAGCAGGAGCGGGCTCGAGCCGCCGCTGCTTTCAGCAAGGAGCTCTTTAAGCGATCCAACGAGGCCCTGGCGGCCCTGGCCGCCGACTACGGGGGTACGCAGTTTGTGGGCTACGAGAGCCTCGAGGCCCAGGCCCAGGTCAAGCTGCTCCTGGTGGGCGAGCAGACCATCGAGGAAGCGCCGGTCGGCACCGAGGTGCAGGTGGTGCTGGACAGAACCCCCTTCTACGCCGAAGGGGGCGGCCAGGTGGGGGATGCAGGCGTGCTGGAATGGGAAGGGGGCTGGGCCAGGGTCTCGACCACCCAGAAAAACCCCGACGGCATCTTTTTGCACATCGCGCGCGTAGAGGAGGGCACCCTCAAAGCGGGCTCGACGGTGCGGGCTTTGGTGGATCTGCACCGGCGCGATACCGAGAAAAACCACACCGCCACCCACCTGCTGCACGCTGCTTTGCGGGCGGTGCTGGGCCCCCATGCGCAGCAAAAAGGCAGCTACGTGGGGCCGGATCGGCTGCGCTTCGACTTCAGCCAGTTCGAGCCGATTGCCCCCAGGGACCTGGCCCGGATTGAGCTGCTGGTGAACCGCTGGATTCAGGCCGACTTTCCGGTGAGCTATGCCTACAAGCCCCTGGAGGAAGCCCGCAAGGAAGGGGCCATGGCCCTGTTTGGCGAAAAGTATGGCGACGTGGTGCGGGTGGTGAGCGTGGAAGGGGCCATCGACAACGTGACCTCCAAGGAGCTCTGCGGCGGCTGCCACGTGCGGCGCACCGGCGAGATTGGGGCCTTTGTGATTGTGGCTGAGGAGTCGGTGGCGGCGGGGGTGCGGCGCATCGAGGCCCTGACCGGAACCGGGGCGACCCGGTACGTGCGCGAGATGCTGGATCGGCTGGGCGGTCTTTCCCGTGAGCTGGGCACGGCCCCCGAGCACCTGCTCGAGCGGGTCAACAGGCTCCAGGACGAACTCAAGGCCCGCGAGAAAGAGATCGAAAAGCTGAAGCTGGATCTGGCTCGAGCGCAGCTTGGGGGCAGCGCGGCGGGCCTCTCGCTCAAGGAGGCCAACGGCTACCGCTACCTGGCGGTCAAGCTCGAGGGCCTCGAGGCCGGGGCCTTGCGGGGTGCAGCCGACGAGCTGCTGGACAGGCACCAGGCCGACCTGGTGGCGGTGGGCTCGGGGCAGCACCTGGTGGTCAAGGTGAGCAAAAAGGCCCTGGAGAGGGGGCTGGATGCCGGTGCGGTAATGAAGAAGCTGTCGGCTGTTGCCGGCGGGCGCGGCGGCGGCAGGGGGGCGCTGGCCCAGGGCGGCGGCTTCGACCTGGAAAAGGCTTTTGGGGCGCTCGAGCAGGTGCTGGAATAGTGTTGGGACTCATCTGCATCTCTGGGCTGGAGGGGATAATAGGGTAGATGCGGGTGGTGGCGCTGGACGTGGGGGAAGCCCGGATTGGCCTGGCCGTGGGCGAGATCGGCTCACCCTGGGCTTTTGGTCGGGGTTACCTGGTGCGCAAGAACCTCGAGGCCGACCTCGAGGCCCTGGCGGCCTTTGCCGAGCGTGAACGGGCCGAGCGCTTTGTGGTGGGGCTGCCCCTGCGCACCGATGGTCGGCCCAGCGCCCAGGCCGAGCGGGTGCAGGCCCTGGTAGAGGCCATGCGTGAACGGGGTATGCAGCTCGAGCTGCTGGATGAGCGCTACACCACCAAGCTGGGGCAGAACCGGCTTAAACACGCCCCCAAGCGCATCCGGCAAGAGAAAGGCAAACTGGACGAAGCCGCGGCCATCGCCCTGCTGGAGTCATATCTGGCCCGTGTGGGACAGTAACTTTGGAGCCTCGAGCATGGACGACAAGCCCACACTGTCCGCTACCCCCCCCGATGAAACCCGGGAAGCCAGCAAGTCGCCGACCCGCTGGATTCTGCGGGGTGTGCTGCTTATGTTTGTACTGCTGGTAGCGCTGCTGGGCTACGCCCTTTACCTGATGGGGCCCACCGGCGTCACCGCCCAGGTACAGATTCCCAGGGGCAGCGGGGCCGCAGCCGTCGGTCGTATCCTCGAGCAGGCCGGGCTGGTGCGCTCGGGCTATCTGTTTGCCCAGTACCTGCGCTTTTCCGGCCAGGACAAAACGCTCAAGCCTGGTTACTACCGGCTCGAGGGCAACGGGTTGCGGGCCATTGCCCTGGCCATCACTGGTGAATCCCGCCCCCTCACGGTGCGCATCACCTTTCCCGAGGGCTGGCGGGCGGTGGATATGGCCCAGCGCTTGAGCGAAAACAACCTGGATGGGCCCCGGTTCCTCGAGCTGGTCAACAACCCCCCCTCCGAGCTGCGCCCTGCCGAGGCCAAAGGCCCCACCCTCGAGGGCTACCTTTTTCCCGCTACCTACGACTTCCCCCTCGACTTTACCGCCGAAGACGTTATCCGCACCATGACCCGCCGCATGGAACAGGAGTTCACCCCCGAGGCCCAGGCCCGCCTGCAGCAGCTTGGCCTGCAAAGCATTCACGACTGGGTCACGCTGGCCTCCATCGTGCAGGCTGAAGCGGCCAACTCGGGTGAGAAGCCGGTAATCGCTGGGGTCTTTCTCAACCGCCTGGAAATTGGCATGCCCCTGCAGGCCGACCCCACCGTGGCCTATGGCCTGGGCAAACGCCTGCCCGAACTCGACCGGGGCGCGGGCGACTTCGAAAAAGACACCCCCTACAACACCTATACCCGGCGCGGCCTGCCCCCCGGTGCCATCGGCAACCCTGGCTCCGAGGCTTTGCAAGCGGTGCTTAACCCGGTGCGCACCAACGAAAAAGGCCAGAAGTACCTCTACTTCCTGCACGCCCAGGGGCGCTTGTTTCTGAATGTAGACTTCGAGGGACATCTGCGCGATACGGCGCGGTATTATCGCTGACGCCCTGGAATCGTGGGGCTAGTTTAGCCAGCGGCTGCGCTGATAGGGGCAGCGGGCCATCTCTGGGCACTTACGCCGGCCCTGGCGCAGAGCGGCCACCTCCGCGGGGTTGAGCAGCTCCTTGCACACAGCACAGCGCTGCCGCGACCCATTCAGCCAACGCATACCGCGCGAACGGATACGACCCTTCCAGCCGGGCGGCAGCACCCCTTGCAAGACCCGCAAGAGAAAATAGAACACCAGCGCAACCAGCAACGCAGCGACCAGATAGTCCACGCCATCATCGTATAAGAGACTGTCTTAAAACTTTCCCAGACGATATAATCGAGCATGAATAGTCGAGCAAGCTGCTACCCAAGCGATCTTTCGGACAATGAGTGGGCGATACTCGAACCGCTAATGCCCGAGCCCTCCTGCTTCACCCATAGACCAAGGGAACATAGCTGGCGAGAAATCCTCAACGGTATCTTCTACATCACTCGCTCTGGATGCTCCTGGCGCATGATGCCTAGCGATTTGCCACACT
>Ga0209479_1001380_pt1 | contig 24435 bp, 30 predicted proteins | sample DewCreD2012metaG_2_FD_184112 | JGI IMG/M metagenome (GOLD analysis project Ga0209479, IMG submission 184112) | Hot spring sediment bacterial and archeal communities from British Columbia, Canada, to study Microbial Dark Matter (Phase II) - Dewar... ...
GGAACGCACCGCCTTCCCGTTCCCCGGCGGAGGCCCCGCTGGAGCCGAAACTTTCACATCAAAAAGCAGTATAGCATGGGCCCGCAGGCCTCGACAGGACTATCGGACGGGGGTGCGGAGTTTCCGGGTGGCGATCAGACCATCAGGCGGAAGAGCCAGACAGCCAGAAACACCCCACCCACCATGGCCAGGTTCAGGCGGATGGTCAGCCCGAAGGTCACCGTGAACAGGCGCAGGTCGACGGTGAACGGTGGGTCGGCCAGGGCCAGACGCACCTCCCGGGTGAGGAAGGCCAGCGACGGGTATGCGCTCAGTGCCTCGGCGACCACGCTACCAAGCACTCCGCCCAAGAAGACGATGAAAATGAGGACCCACCACGGGCTGCGGGTGCGGCGGGCGCGGGCCATCCTCCCCCTCTTCCCGCCTAGCGCCCCTCGGCCTGCCGCATAGCGGCGGGGGAGGGGGCGACCAGGCGGGCGATCCAGACCGATGCCTCGTACAGCAGGTAGGCGGGCACGGCCATAAGGAGCTGGGAGAAGACGTCGCCTCCCGGGGTGAGCACGGCGGCCAGGATGACGATAGCCACCAGGGCGTACCGCCTGCCCCCGGCAAGCTGGGCCGGCGTGACCACGCCCAGCTTGGCCAGGAAGATCAGGACGATGGGCAGCTCGAAGACGGCGCCGAAGGCCAGCATGAAGGCGGTGAGGAAGGAGACATAGGCCCCCACGCTGATCATGGGCTCCAGCACGCCCGGCACCTGGTAGGAGAGGAGAAAGCGCACCCCCACCGGGACGATGGCCACCAGCGCGAAGAGGGCGCCGCCGACGAAGAGTACCAGCGCCGGGGGCAGCAGCCACAGCGCGTAACGGCGTTCAGCGGGGGTCAGCCCCACGGCCACGAACGCCCACACCTGGTACAGGACGACCGGGAGGCTCAGGAAGACCCCGGCCAGTAGGGCCAGCTTCAGGCGGACAAAGAAGGCCTCCGTCACCCCCACGAAGATGACCCCCCGCCCGCTCGCGGCCGTCACCGGCCTGATCAGCAACGAGAGCAGCGGGTCGGCGAAGAACCAGCATAAAGTCGTTGCCGCCGCCAGGGCAGCGATGGCCACCAGGAGCCGCTGTCGCAGCTCCTCCAGGTGCTCCACGATGGTCATCGGCCGGTCGACGGCCATGGCGGGGGAAAGGGAGCCCCGGTCAGCCAGAGGTCTTGGGCCGCCCCTCGCCGCGCACGTCCTCCTCCACGTCGCGCACTTCCTTGCGGAACTCCCGAATGGTGCGCCCGAGAGCCTGACCGATGCCGGTCAGGCGGTTCGCACCAAAGAGGAGGAGGAGGATGAGGAAGATGATGAGCAGCTCGGGCAGTCCGACGTTGGGCATGCGCCACCTCCGCGTCGATTATATCACCGCGGAGGAGGCGGCACCGGCCGGCCGCCGGGAGCACGGCGGCGCAACACCAGCCACATCAACTCCAGCACCTCGCGCGCGGCGACATACACCTCGCGCCACTCCCTGGGGATCCGCTCCCGCGCCGCCCACCAGCGACGGCGCACCTCCGCAGCATCCCGCACGATCTCCGAACGCAGTGTCTTCAGTCGCTCTGCAGGAGCTGGCGGCGCAGCCACCTCAGGTCCTCCCTGAACGCCTCCACCACCCTCCGCAGGCGGCGCCGCCGCAGGCGCCCCAGGCCGATCACCGTGCACAGCACCATGGCGATGCCGGTTGAGGCGAAGACCGCGGCGGCAGCCTCCCAGGGCTGCAGGACCAGCGAAAGCAGCAGCACAGCGGTTACCACGGCCATGCCCAGCGCCAGGGCACCCAGCAGCGCGGCGGCGGCCAGGAAGAGGATGCCGCCCAGGAAGTCGCGGACGGACGCGCGGGCCTCCGCACCGGCCAGGAGAGCGTAGGTCTGAAGCAGAGCGGCGATGTTTCCCGCCAGGCGGCGCAGGATGGTCGGGGTGGGCTCGTGCCCGGCCTCGCTCACGCCGGTAACATTCCCGCTGCGGCGGCGCGGCCCCTCCTCCACGCCGCCCCCTGCCTCGGCCGCAGGACCGCTGCTCGACCAACCGCCGCGTAGCGTCCCCCGAACCTCCAGGTGCATAATGAGTGCAAGGTGGACTGCCATGCTGCCCAACGTGGGTTTTCCCGAGATGATCCTGATCCTGGCCATCGCCTTGCTGGTCTTCGGCCCTCAACGCCTGGCCGGCATGGGCGCGGCCCTGGGACGGGCGATCCGAGAGTTCCGCCGAACTCTGGAAGCGCCCGAAGAGGAGCCCCCATCACCCCCCGACGAGCCGCCTGCGGGCCAGCCCTGACAGACCTCGGCTACCTGCTCCAGGCGGCGTTCCCCGCGGTGGGAGCACGTGTCGCTCCTCTCTTCCGGCACCGCTACCAGCGGGCGGCCCCGCGCTACGAGAAGGACGTCGTAGCCCGCACCCCAGGGTACGATGCGGCTTTGCGCGCCGCGCTGGAGACGACCGGGGGCGATCCTCGTTGGTGCGGGGACATCGCCGCGGGGACCGGCTCGGCCACGCGCCTGCTGCGCAGCCGCTTCCCACATGCCCGCATCGTGGCCGTGGACCTCTCGCCCGCCATGCTGGCCGAACTGCAGCCTGCCCCCGCCCTCTACCGAGTCGTGGCCAACGGGTGGGCTCTGCCGCTGGCCTCGGGTGCGCTGGAGGTGGTGGTAATACAGAATGCGCCGCCGGCATTTGGCGAGCTGGTCCGCGTGCTTGCCCCCGGAGGGACGCTGCTATTCAGCCTCTCCTCTGCTGGAGCGGTGCCTGCCGCTGTGCGCCACCGGTTGCTGCGCCGCGCCGTTCCTGCTGCGCTCGGCCCAGTCGCAGAGACCGTCGTGGGGCTGGGGGTCACCTGGGCATTTCGAAGGCTGCGCTGACCTGGCGGGGCACGGCAAACAGCTCGTTGGCGCGGACGAATGCGCCCAGGAGCAGCCGCAGGTATGGCGTCTCCAGCTGGCTGCGGTGCGCGTTCAACGCCTCCTGCTTGTCCCGCTGCGCCTCCGCCGACAGGGGGAACTCCACCCACGACCATCCACTCAGTTGGGCCAGGCTGGGAGGGGGCTGCAGGGGCTCCCGCGGCGCAAAGCGCAGCGGGCGGGGAAATCCCGGCGCGTGCACCAGGAAGGTGTAGAGGCGGGCCCTGCCCACTAGCGGGCTGACCAGCGCGTAGGCCGCCTGGTGGTCGCCGTGTCGGTCAAACGGCGCGTGGGTGATGATGACGGTGGGCCGCACCTGCTCCACCACCCGCTGCACCAGCGCGTGCAGGGCTGGTGCGGCGTAGGGAGCCCCGGGCTCGACCACGTCTGGGTACTCGGCACGGTACAGCCGGGTGAACGGCGAGGTCACCGGCGTCTCGCTGGCCAGGACTTGCGGGAGCACCCGGTCGGGAAATCCCAGGAAGAAGACCGCCTCCGCCGGGATGCCCAGGCGGCGCAACCCTTCCCGCGATTCCCTCTGGCGCACCGCTCCCGTGCGTACGAAGTCGGTGGGCCCCGGGCGCAGGTGGCGGCCTATCAGCGCGGCGCTCATCCGGTTGCTGTCGCCGTTGGTCAGGACCAGCACGTTTGCGGGCATCCCCAGGCGGCGCGCGGTCGCCACCAGCCCCCCGGCGCCGACGATCTCATCGTCGGGGTGCGCCACCACCAGCAGCAGCCGATCCCCCGGGTGCAGCGGCGATACCACGGCCACGTGCGCCGCGTGCGACGCGGGTGCCAGGAAGATCGGCGCCAGCACCAGGATGAGCATAGCCAGGACGATGCCTGCCAGGACCATCGGTCTGCGCCTCGCCTTCTTCGGATGCCGCAGGGGTGCGCGGGCGGCCGCCCGGCGCGGCACCACCAGCCGGCGGACCTGCCGGAAGAGATCCGAGGACGCCCGCACTTCCTGGCGGAGCCCCCGCACCGCACCGTACTTCTGCCGCTTCCGCCGGTGGGCCACCCCCGGAAGCGGCACAGCCACCACGCGCGCCCCTTCCCGCCGGGCCAGGCGGTCCAGCGCCAGCTCGAAGCCGAACCCCGTGCCCGCCAGCGCTTCGGGATGACGAAGCAGCCTCCGCCGCACCGCCCTCTGCCCGGAGAGGCAGGGCAACATCCCGTGCAGCGGATCGTCCGTAAACACCCCCACCGCCATATCCGCCCGGCCCGCGCCAACGGGGGCCAGCAACCGATTGAGGTGCGCGGGCCGCAGCCCTAGCAGGTCCGCGTCCAGCAGGAGAAGGATCTCGCCCCGGGCATGCGGCACCGCGGCCACCACTGCGCCGCCCTTCCCCCGGTTGCGCGGCAGGACCAGCACCCGGTCCGCGCCGGCCGCAGCAGCCCGCCGCGCCGTCTCGTCCGTGGACCCGTCGGAGACGACGATGACCTCTGTGACCTGGTCACAGCCGCGGGCCGCCGCCACCACGGCGGCTATGCCTTCGGCCTCGTTGTAGGCAGGGATGATGCATGTCACCTGCATCGTCGCTTCCTCTTCCTCACAGGTGGCCGACCGTGCCGCAAAACACCAACAGGGTTTGCCGGGAGGGGAACCGATCCCTGCCGCCTCCACTACACCTGTGGAGGGCGGTGCTCAGCGCGGGCGGACCAGGACGAACTCGGTGAGGGCGCGCAGGCTCTGCCGCGCCGGGGAGGGCGGCAGCTCCTCCAGAGCCGCAGCGGCGCGTGCCGCGTAGCGACGGGCCACGCCCAGGGCGTACTCGATGGCCCCGTAGCGATCCAGCAGGAGGCGCACCTCCTGCACCTGCCCGTCCGCGGAGGGGAGATGCAGCAGCCGCAGCAGCGCTGCCCGGTCCGCGGGGGAGGCGCAGCGCAGGGCGTGGATCACCGGCAGGGTCACCTTCCCGCCCTGGATGTCAGAGCCGATGGGCTTGCCCAGCTCCTCCGGCCGGCTGGTCAGGTCCAGGGTGTCGTCGGTGATCTGAAACGACATCCCCCAGGCCAGGCCGAATTCCGCCAGCGCCGCCGCCTGCGGCGCGGTCCCCCCCGCCAGGAGGGCGCCACCACGGCATGCGGCGGAGAAGAGCGCCGCCGTCTTCCCCTCGATGATCTCCAGGTAGACCCCCTCGTGCTCGTGCGGCTCCGACGCGTACTCCATCTGCTTGATCTCCGCCTGGCTCATGCGCACGGCCGCCTGCGCCACCGCCGGCGCCACCTGGGGATGGCGCACCCGGCTGATCAGGTCGAAGGCGCGGGCGAATAGCAGGTCCCCCAGCAACACGGCCAACTGGTTGCCCCACTGTACGTTCACCGTGGGGCTGCCGCGGCGCACCTCGGCCTCGTCGATGATGTCGTCGTGGATCAGGGAGGCGATGTGTATGAGCTCCACCGTGCCCGCCAGGTAGAGGCGCTCCTCCTCCCCGCCGCCGACGGCCTCGGCGGCCAAGCAGGTCAGCGCCGGACGCACCAGCTTGCCCCGCGTGGAGAGCACGTAAGCCACCAGCTCGCCGATGAAGGGGTCCTCGCTGGCCAGCTCGGCCCGCAGCAGTCCGTCCAGGGCATCCAGGTCGTGCTGGATGGGCGCGTAGATCTGCGCCAGGTCCACGCCGTCTCCTCCCCGCCCTTACGCCTCCGCCACCAGGCCGAAGGAGGCGACGAAGAGCAGGAGCAGGAAGAACACCAGGTAGAAGAGCAGGTAGAGCAGCAGGGTACGCAGCGGAAGGCGACGCCAGGTCATTCGGCCGCCTCCCCAGCGGCGGCGCCCACGGCGGGCCGCACCGGTCGGGCGGCCGGCCGCGGCAGGCTCTCCAGGCGACGGAGGAAGGCCCCCACCTGGGCGAGGAAGGCTTCTCGGTCGTGCAGGCCGTGGGCGAACATGGCCACGCGGCCCGGGTCGACGCGCCGCCGCTGCAGCCGCCGAGCCAGTTGTTCCATCCGGTCCCGCATCAGGTAGTTGCCCTCACGGTTGAGGCAGTCGCCGTAGGGGCACCCTGTGACGAAAGCGCCGTCGGCGCCGGCGCGCAGGGACTCCTCCAGCCAGTCCGGGCGCATGAAACCCGAGCAGGGGATGCGCACGATGTGCACGCCGGGATACGCGCGCAGCTCCCCCCGCGCGTCCACCAGCCCCTCGGTGGACACCGCCCAGTCACAGACAAAGCCGATGACCTTCATCCGTCCTCCCGCACCCTCATTAGGCTGGCGCCTGGGCCCCCACCGCCTCAGCGATTCGCCGCCTCAGATCCGCCTCCAGGAACCGGGGCAGCTCCAGCGCCTGGAAGGGGCACGCTCCCACGCATATGCCGCACTCCACACAGCGTGAGTCTATCACCACCGCCAGCAGTTTCCGGTTGGCCGCAGCCTTGGTCAGGCCGGGATGGGGCGAGGGGACCATGACGATGGCGTCGTAGGGGCAGTCGTAGTAGCAGAGCTCGCACCCGGTGCAGTTGCCGTCGATGACCTGCGCCACGCCGGCGTGCCGCGGGCCCATCCGGGATTCGTCCTCCCGTCTGAGGTAGGGGATGATGTAGCCCAGCAGGAGCACTCCGGCCAGCCCGGCCCCCACCAGGCCCGGCGGCAGGTAGCTGGCCAACCAGAAGGGCAGTAGGAAGAAGACGTCCAGGGGGTAGGATGTGACGCGCACGCCGGGCTGGGCCGGCACCCCGGCGGTTGGCCGCGTCCCCGGCAGCGCGGAGAGCAGGACCAGCACGCCCAGGAGCAGCAGCACCCAGGTGGCCGGCGGCCAGATCTTGGGGTGGCGCAGGCGGACGTAGTGCCACCAAAGGAGCACGTAGAGGAAGGAGGCCACCCCCACGTGCAGGAAGAGGATCCGCGGCAACATGGCGGCGCTGATGCCCTCGCTGCCCAGGAAAAGGCGCACCAGCGCCGGTCCAGCCAGGGGAAGGGCACCGAGGATAGCCACGAAGATCTCGGTGACGGCCTGCGCGCGCTGGTCCCATACCAGCTGATATCCGTTGACGCCGACGAAGCCCCCCAGGATGAGCAGGAACATCCCGGAGATCCAGGGGCCGTCCCGGGCGAAGAGGTATCGGTCGGTGAACCAGTTGCGGAAGAGGTGCAGGAGCACGGCCACCATGAACCCGTCGGCGGCGTAGCGGTGCAGGCCGCGCAGGAGAAACCCGTAGGGGACCGCCTCGCTGAGGTAGCGGATGCTGGCGTAGGCCCCGTCCAGGCTGGCCACGTAGTAGAAGAAGAGCAGAATTCCGGAGAGGACCAGCACGAACAGGAAGAAGTGGGCCAGCCCGCCGGTGTAGTAGAGGGGGTTCCAGTCGGAGGGGTAGATCCGGTTGATGTAGACGTCCAGCTTCACCGTCTGCCGCAGCAGCCAGGTCAGGGCCCTTCGGTACATGCCGTCCCCCTGCCTACTTCCCTTCCGCGCGGCGCGGACCGATCAGGCCCAGCCGCCGCAGGAAAAGGGCGATCAACCCGTAGGCCACCAGGATGGCGCCCAGGGCGGCGCCGCCCAGCGCGTAGTCGTCCCGCAGCTCGGCGATGACGATGAGCCCCGCCAGCAACAGGCTGCCTGCGGCCAGGACCACCACCGCCACCAGGGAAGCCCGCCGGCTATCCATGCTGCCCCCGGTCGAGAATGCGGTCGAAGAAGGCGATGCGCCGCCGCACCCGTCCCGCGCCGCGGTCGGCCGCGTAGATGATGAAGGCCAGGTAACCCAGGCTGAGCAAAAAGAGAACAACCAGGCCCAGGAATGCCCCCGGAGGTGTCGCCGGCCGGCCCTGGAACGCGCCGCGGAAGGCAGCCCACAGCCCGGAAAAGGCATAGACGGCCGCAGCGAACGCCGCCCAGGAGAGGAGCGCGCGCATCAGGCTCCCCTCCCCTGCCGCGGTGGGCTGACGGCGGGAAAGGCCGCGGTGCGGACCTGCCGCCAGCGGCGACGCAGGTGCCAGAGGAAACCGCAGCCCATGACCACCACCGTCACCAGCAGGACGATGGGCGGCTCCCGCTCGATCTGCGCGATGTTCCACATGATCAGGGCGGTAAAGGCCAGGAAGTAGGCCAAGGCCAGCAGCCCCAGGACGAAGAAGAGGGGGCGGTCCATGGGGTGACGGGACCTGGACCGGTCGAGGAAGGGCACCAGCATGCCCACACCGATCAGCAGCCCCGGTCCCAGCCCCGCCCACAGCGGCGGCGTGTACTTCACGTACTGGTAGAGGGCCAGGAAGTACCAGTCGGAGAGGATAGGCAGCGGGGTGCGGTTGGGGTCGGCGCGCCGTCCCATCTCCGCCGGCAGCGCCCAGGCCACGAAGAGGACCATCAGGAACAGCAGCAACATGGGGAACCAGGACATCCTCAGCCTGGCGCGGCGGGTCCGGTACACGTAGACCTCGATGAGCAGCAAAAGGACGATGGAGATGCCGAAGTGGATGGCGTAGAAGCGGGTGATGGTGGCCTGCCCGATGGCCGAGCCGCCCAGGAAGATGTAGGCGATCATCGAGCCGAACCTGAGCTGCTCCCCCACCCGGGGAATCCAGGCGGTGAGCTCGTCCAGGTACACCGGGACCGTGAGGATGGTCTTGGCCGCCCAGAAGGAGCGCTGGTTCCAGATGAGCAGGTATCCGGTGACGCCGGAGATCATGGTGAGGACCAGGCCGAGGAAGAAGAGCATCCAGGAGAGCTCCCCCGGGCGCTTGTACTCCCCGGCGAAGTACATGCGGTAGATGCGCAGGATGAAGCAAAGGAAGACCGCGTCGGCGGCGTACTTGTGGATCCCGCGCACCAGAGACCCCAGGGGTACCACCACGCCACCCACGGTGAGGCGCCCGATCTCCCGGGAGATGCGGACGATGGAGTCGTAGGCGCCGCTGGTGGTGGGCTCGTACCAGAGCATGAGGATGACCCCGCTGACCACCGTCAGCAGGTAGAAGTAGTAGAGCATCGGCCCCAGCAGGTAGAGAGGGTTGTGCTGGTACTGGGTCTTTGTCTCGTCGAAGAGGTCCAGGTGGGCTTTCCGCTCCCGGATCCAGTCGGCGATGGCCATCTCAGGCGATGCCTCCGGGCTCCACGTCCGTGACCACGATCTCCTCACCGCGGACCTCGTAAAGGAAGGTCCGCGGCGGGCGGGGAGCCGGGCCGGAGAGGACGCGCCCCGGCTGCTGCGGGTCCGCCGGGTCGAAGATGGAGAGGTGACAGGGGCAGGCGATGAGGGCATGCCGCCGCTCTGGCGGCGGCACGTATCCGCCGTAGCCCGCACTGACCTCCTGCCAGTTGGGGACGAAGTTGAAGATGCACCCCAGGTGGGGACAGATGCGGGAAAAGATGATGATGTCGCTCTCCCGTCCCACCAGTTGCGGCTTGCCGATCCGGCCGGCCCAATCCCAGGGCAGGCGGATCTTCTGCGGCAGGCGCAGCACCACGGCCGGGACGCTGGCCTGGCGCAGCCCCGTGGGGGTGTACTGCGGATACTTCTGGGTGAAGACGAAGTACTTGAAGTCCCAGGGGCGGGCCACCTCGGCCAGTCTGGCCGCCACCGTCACCTCGCCCAAGGGGATGTCCCGTCGCGTGGGGTCGTAGAACACCTCGAAGGGACGGTCGTTGGGCTTGAGCAGCCGAAGTAGCGGCGACAGAAAGGCAAGCGCGGCGCCGAACACCGGCACCGATGTGATAATTCGGATAAACCCCCTACGGTCCAGGCGCTGCTGCATCCACCTGCTCACCACCCTGGCGCTCCGCGGATGGGTCCCCCGCGGTCAGTGTCGGGATGCCGCCTCCGGGCGATCACGGCTGCTGGCCTCGCGGCGGCGTGTAGGTATAGACGAAGGTCCAGATGTAGTCCACCAGAGACCAGATCTCGTCCACGGTGAGGAACTGCTTGTAGGGTGGCATCAGCCCGATGCCGTCGTAGATCCAGGCGAAGAGCTCGGTGGGCTTGCGCTTGACCATGAAGTCCCGATCGCGGAAGATGCCGGGACCGCGCCCCAGGCGCCAGCCCCACGTGCGGCGGGCCATGAGCGCGCTCAGCGCGCCGCCGCGGCCGTCCCCTTCGGGCCCGTGGCACCCGGCGCAGGAGGTGCGCACCGTGCCCAGCCCCGGGACCGGCACCGGGAACTGCCGTTCCTGGAAGAGCTGCCGACCGCGGGCGACGGACTCAGGTGAGGTGGCAAAGGTCCACTCGTAGAAGACCACGTTCCACCGTTCCACCTCGCTGAGGAACCGCGGCCCCGGGATACCGTCGTTGGCGCCGTAGGCCGGCTTGGGACCGAAGGCCGGCATGGCGGTGTGGGGACGGCCCAGGGTGACGACCTCGTACATGTTCGTGGGACTGTTCAGACGCATCTGCACCTGGTTGTGGAAGTTGGCCGGCCGGGACGGCAGCTCCTCGCCCTTCACGTCCAATCCTAGCAGCCGCATGGTGTCGGTGAAGGGGTTCTTCTGCGGCGCCTTGAGGAAGGCGGCCAGCGGACCGTCCCCCCGCCCCTCCACCCCGTGGCACTGGGCGCAGACGCGCTCGTATACCGCGCGGCCCTGGACCGCCGCGGGGACGAAGGGCCGCCCCTGCTCGTCGGCTATAATGGGCGCCGCCCGCAGCGGGACCTCCGGCAGCGGCGCGATGCGCGGCGAGAGGCCCACGGTGGGCTGGCAGGCGGCCAGGAAGAGGAGCCCGCACAACAGCAAAGCGAGGGTGGATATCCTGGACATGCGGCCCTCCCTACGTTCCACCCGGCGGCGCGGACTTCCTCTCTGCCCGTGGGAGGGCCGTCACGTGGCCTCCGCCTCCAAGACGGCCAGCACCTGGCGGCTGTGGCCCGCGGGGCGGACGTTGCGAAAGACCCGGGCAATCCGCCCCTGCCGGTCGATGAGGAATGTGGTGCGCTCCACACCCCAGAAGGCGCGGCCGTAGCGTTTTTTCTCTTTCCACACGCCGTAGGCTCTGGCCGCGGCGTGCTCCGTGTCGGCCAGGAGGATGAAGGGCAGGTTGTGCTTCCGGGCGAAGCGGGCGTGCGCCGCAGGGCTGTCGGGGCTGACGCCGATGATCACCGCTCCACGGCCGGTGAAGGCGGCGTGGTCGTCGCGGAAACCGCAGGCCTCCGTGGTGCACCCGGGCGTCTCGTCCCGGGGGTAAAAGTAGAGGATCACCGTCCGCCCGCGAAAGTCGCTCAGGCGGACCGTCCGCCCGGCGGCGTCGGGCAGAGCGAAGTCGGGAGCCGGTTCGCCTTCCTTCAGCATCAGGCACCTCCTTCCAGCATCCTGGTGACCAGGGCATCGACCTGCTCCGGTTCGTGGAGGAAGTAGGGATACCCGCGGTAGGTGGCCGCGTCGGGCAGACCGCTCTGTCGCTCCAGCGCCCGCAGTCTCTCCTCCCACATGGCGACGCGGTCGGCCAGGGCGGCGCAGAGCTGCGCGTTGAGGGCCCGGATGGCCTGCGTGGTGGCGCGCCGCTCCCGCCGGGTGAGCCCTCCTTCCTCCAGCCGTCGGATCAGATGCCACTTGCGCGCGATCAGCGTCTCCTGCTGCGCCGTGGGCGCGGTGAGCAGGCGCTCGGGATTGTGGCGGGCCTGCAGGAGCATGCGCTGCAGAAAGCGCCGGGTGGCCTCCGGCTCGGTGGCCTCCCCCAGGGGCAGGTGCAGGGTGGCCGATGCAACGGCATACTGCGGCGGAACGATGCGGAAGAAGTCGGCGATGACCGCGTCGGTCACGCGGTCGTAGCGGCCGCCGCTGACGCCGTGGATGAAGAGGTCCACCACCAGCACGCGGAGGAACGCCGTCAGGGTCAGGGCCCGCGGGCGCAGCCGCAGGGGGCCAAAGAGCGGATCGGCGGGGTGGGAAGGGAGAGGCCATTCCCCTTCCCTCCCCCCGTCGGCCGCCAGCAGCGTGCGGCGCCGTTGGTCCAGAAATAGGCGCCGCCGCCGTCCGCCGGCCAGGGTCCAGAAAGGCAGCTCGATCAGCTCACCCTCCCTCTGCAGGTCGGGAAAGGGCTGCGCCTCGGTGCGGATGCGCTGCCGCTCACGGTAGGCCCGCAGGTGGGCGTTGTGGATCTCCAGAAAGGGGGCGGCGTGGGCGGCGATGTGCAGGAAGAAGGCGCGAAAGGCGACGCTTTCCGCGGCGGCGGAGAGCGGCACGTCCAGGTAGCGGCGCGGTCCTTCGTAGCGGCGCCGCAGCGCTGTGACGAAGGCGGCGTAGTCCCAGACGGCGGGAGGGGGAAAGGCGCGAAAAGCCTCCCAGGGACGGCGTAGTGCGTCGCCCTCCAGGGAGCGCACGTGGCGGTCGATCCGCTGAAGGAAGTCGGACCACTCCGTCGCCGTGGGCGCCCCCTGCCCCTCGTACGGCTCCTCCGCAGCGGCGGTGCGCAACACCTCCCGCGCCACCTGCAGGAACGAGGCGTGCTGCGAGGGGACGTCCACCCCCGCCTCCTCCATGGCGTCGCTGTCCACGATCACCGCCAGCCCGATGTGCCCGCGGGCCGCCAGGCGGTCCAGCAGCAGGTACTTCACCCAGATGCCGGGGTGCGGGAAGACGGGCTGGTGGCCCGTCCCAAGCAGCAGCTCCCCCTGGGGGACGGACCCGGCACCCAGGGCTGTGGTGTACGCCCGGGCCATGGTCAGGATCTCCTCGCGCGCCTGCCGCCGCAGGTCGCGCAGCGGCACCCCTCCCAGGAGGACATCCTCCGCAGCCAGACGGTGGCGGTTCTCCCGCGCCACCTCCAGCAGGTCCACGCCACGCGGGACGAGGAGCACCTCGCCGGAGCGCTCGGGAATCTCCAGGGGAACGTCGACCACGGGCCCTCGCTAGAGCACCCCGTCCAGGCTGCGCAGGCCCAGCTCCTCCCGGCAGACGAAAGCCTCCGCCTGCGGCCGGTTGATCAGGTAGCCCCAGTAGGCGTTGACGGTTCTCAGGTACTGCAGGACGCGCATCTCGCCGCGCTCATCGGCGAACTGGGAGGTGTAGGCGGCGACCGCGGCCAGCTTGCCCTCGAAGTGATCGCTGATGTCAAAGAGAAACGTGGGCTTGACGTGCAGGTCGTAGTGCGTGGAGAAGAAGTGGAAGACACGGGGCGGGTAGAAGGGCTCGCCGGGGATCTCCGTCTTGGTGAGCTTGGCGTAGAAGCGGGCTGCCTCCGCCAGGGTGCACGCCGCCACGTGGTCGGGGTGAGCGTCCACCCAGTAGGGAATGAAGAAGAAGTCGGGACGCACCTCGCGGATGACCCCCGCCAGGCGCATGCGGTTCTCCACGGTGTCCGCCAGCATGCGGTTGGGCAGGGGCAGGGTGATTCGCCGGCTCACGCCCAGGAGGCGCGCCGCCTCCGCCGCCTCGGCGGCGCGCCGCTCCGGCGTGCCCCGCGGGGTGGGCTCCCCGTTGGTCAGGTCGCAAAGCACCACCTCGTGCCCCTGCGCCCGCAGAGCCAGAATCGTCCCCCCCATGCCGATCTCCACGTCGTCGGGATGGGCCCCAACGGCCAGAATGCGGGCCACGGCCCTTCCTACCCCCTTCCTCCCTCTCTGCGCTCACCGCTCCCACAGACCTGTGGGGCCGGTCCGCTTCGCTCTAGCTCCCGCTCCAGCACCTGCTGATAGTAGCGGCGCCGGGCCGCAGCATCGTCCAGCCCGCCCCAGAAGCGGCGCTGCGGGTTCTTGTATATGCGCGGCACCGCCACCTCCCTGACCCGCAGGCCGTGCCGTGCAGCCTGAATCCACACCTGCAGCGGCATCCCGTACCCCGGCTCGCTCAGGCGCAGGAGGCGCAGGGCGGCGGCACGGTACGCTTTGAACCCGCACCAGGCGTCGGTGAGCGGGTAGCCCGTCAGCTCCCGCAGCCGCGCGGTGATCTCCCGGTTGATGGCCAGGCGGTCCGGAGGAGGCGGATCTCCGCCCTGCCCCGGGTCGAGGTAGCGGCTTCCAGAGACGATGTCCGCCTCCGCCAGCGCCGCGAGAAGCTGGGGAATCTGACGCGGTTCGTGTTGCGCGTCGCAATCGATGGTCACCACCGCGTCGTAACCGCGGGCCAGGGCATAGGCGAAGCCGTCGATGAGAGACTGCCCGTACCCCTCGTTTTGCCGGTGCGTGATCACCGCCAGCGCTGGGTCCTGTGCCTGCACCTCCGCCAGGATGGCGGCGGAGCGGTCCGTCGAGCCGTCGTTCACCACCAGGATGTCCGCCTCCGGCACGGCACGGCGTACCTCGCTCAGCACCTGCGCCAGCGTCTCTTCCTCGTTGAAGAGGGGGATGACCACCAGGACGCGGCGAAAGGTCACGAGGTCACCACGGGCAGCATCTTCCCGATCTCCTGCACAAACCCGCTGGCCCCCATCCGGGCGAAGAGCTGCCGCGCGCGCTCCAGTATCTGCCGTGCCTGCCCCGGCCGCCCCAGTAACCGAAGCGCATCGCCGTACTTGTACAGGGTGAGGGCCAGATCGACGCGGTACTCGCTCTTCTCCAGGAACTCCAGGCTCCGGCGGAACAGTTCCTCCGCCTCCTGCCCCCGCCCCTGGGCCGCACGGATCCTTCCCAGGGTGGCGCCGTACGTGGCCAGGCCCACGGGATCCTCGGGGGCTATGCCGGCCAGGGCCCGCTCGGCGTGGTCGGCGGCGGCCAGTAGGTCTCCCCTGGCCAGCAGCACCTCGGCCATGCCGCGCAGGATAAATGCCGGCTCGTCGGGTGCGTGCTCGCGGTAGAGGGCGTAGGCGGCGCGCATCTCCCGCTCCGCCTCGTCCACGCGCCCCTGCCGCAGGTAGTGCATCCCCAGGTGGCGGCGCACGGCGGCTGCACCCACCGCATCGCCTAGCTCCTGGACCAGGGCTATGGTCTCCTCATGCAGCCTGATGGATGTCGGGGAATCGCCTGCGAGGTGCGCCATCACCCCCAGACCCATCAGGCACTTGGCCTCGCTGATGCGCTCGTGGTGCGCCCGCGCCAGGGCCAGGCCCTCGACGAGGACACGGCGGGCCTCTTCCAGGTCGCCCGCGTCCAGGAGGCTCCGCCCCAGATAGGCCATGGTGCGGGCCAGACCCTGACCGTCCTGCAACTGGCGGTACAGCGCCATGGCCTTGCGGTAGGCCACGTGCGCCTTGCTCAGCGTCCCGCGAAGCCCCTCCGTGATCCGGCCCAACACCTCCAGTGCCTCCGCCTCTCCTTGTCGGTCGCCAAGGTCAGCGAACAGGCGCAGGGCCCGCCCCAATGCCTCCTCGGAGGCCTCCAGCCGCTCGTGCAAGTACTCGGCGAAGGCGCGGTTAAGCCATGCGCGGGCCAAAAGGTCGTCCCGGTCGACGGCCGGTGCCAGCCGCAGCACCGTTTCCGTGTCCTCCAGCAGCACCGCTGGCTGGCTCATCCACTTCACCACCTCGCTGCGGCCGGTGAGGAGCTCCATGAGCAGCACCACATCCCCATCCAATCCGGCGTTGCGCAGGACGGCCAGCGCCCGCTCGTAGAGGCGACGCGCCTCGGGCAGGGTGCGCAGAGCCAGGGCACGGGCCCCCGCGGCACGCAGCGCGGCGATAGCCTGGCGCGCCAGGCTGGGGGCCTTGTCCCCGGTCTCGAAGCGATAGCGCCAGGCCTGCTCGTAGTGGTAGGCCAGGACCTCGAGGAACTTGTCCCTGCTCTGGGTGGCACTGCCCTGGAGCCAGCGGGCAAAGCGCAGGTGCCTGTCGCTGCGGGCTGCCTTTGGCAGGGTGGAGTATGCTACATCCCGGACCAGGGCGTGTTTGAAGACGAACTCCCGCTCCCCGGCCAGGGAGGAGGGCGCGCGCTCCTCCACCAGCTCCCGCTCCTGCAGCCGCTCCAGCGCCGCCACCGCCTCCGCGGAGCTCAGACTGTCTGTCGCCAGCAGCGCCCCCAACCAGAAGACGCGGCCCATCACCGCGGCGTCCTGGGTGACGCGGCGCTCCAGGGGAGGGAGCAGGTCCAGGCGGGCGGCCAGGATGCTGTGGATCGTGTCGGGGATGCGGATCTCGACGGTGGGGGATGCCAGGCCCCAGCCGCGCTCCCCGCGCACCAGGCTGCCGCCGTCGATGAGCATGCGCAGGATCTCCTCGATGAAGAGAGGATTGCCCTCAGCCTTGGCCACGATGGCGTCACGCACCTCAGGGGGAACAGCTTCCCCTGGCAGCAACGCGCCGACCAGCCGATGGCCCTCCTCCCTGGGCAGGGGCGGCAGCGACAGCGCCGTGTAGTTGCGGATCCGGCCGCCCCACTCCGGGTGACGTTCCAGCAGCTCCGGGCGGGCCAGGCCGAGCGTCATCACCGGCGCCTCCAGGCCGCGCAGGGCCAGGCGCTCCACCAGATCCATCAGGCTCTCCTCCGCCCAGTGAAGATCCTCGAAGACCACCAGGAGCGGGCACTCCTGCGCTCTGGCCAGGAGGAAGTTGCGGAAAGCCCGCAGCAGGACCTCCCCGTCGGGACCCTCGCCCACCTCCCCCACCTGCCGCGCTCCGGCGGCGAGCCCTTCCACCGCCAGCTTGCGCCCGTGGTGGGCCTCTCCCCGCAGGCCTTCAACACCCCCCGCCTCCACCCCCAGGACCGCCGCCAGGTCGGCGGCGATGCGTGCGCTTTCCTCCAAGCCCAGCAGCGGGGCGCACCAGTGTGTCACCAGCGCCCGCAGCTTCTCCACAGCCGCGCCGCTCGGGTCGCTGTCCTTGATGCCGGACTCCACCTTGAGCATCTCGGCCAGCGGCCAGTAGGTCAGGCCTTCGCCGTACGCCGGGCAACGACCGCGCATCACATGGGGCGGAGTGGCACTCTCTTCCAGCGCGGCCAGCACCTCCTCCACCAGCCTTGTCTTCCCCACCCCGGCGCTGCCAATGATGGTCGCCAGGTGGTGCTGCCGCCCGTCCACCACCCGTCGGTAAAGGGCCAGGAGGAACTGGACCTCGTCCTCGCGGCCGACCAGGGGCGCGCGCAGCCCCTTGCCCCCGGTCCGCTCCGCCACCCCCGTCACCTGCCAGTATGCTCGGGCGGCCACATCCCCACTGACTGCGGCCGTGAGGGGAACACAATGCAGGACCGGGCGCGTGGCACGGCGGGTGCGGTCGTCCACCACGATGCCGTCCGCGGGGGCATGCTGCTGCAGCCGGGCGGCCAGGTTGACCGCGTCCCCGGTCACCATGAACTCCCCACCCTGCCTCGCCCGCGGGTCGGCCACTACTTCGCCGGTGCTGATGCCGATGCGGATGTGCAGGTCGGCCCCAAGCGCGGCGTTCAGCGCGGGCATCCGTTGCTGCATGGCCAGCGCCGCGCGCACCGCCCGCTCCGCGTCGTCCTCGTGGGCCGCGGGTACGCCGAAGACGGCCATGACCGCGTCGCCGATGAACTTCTCCACCGTCCCACCATGCCGCTGAATCTCCTCCCGCATGGCGGTGAAGTACTCGCCCACCAGGCGACGCATCGCTTCGGGGTCGAGTCGCCTGGCCAGCGACGTGGATCCCACCAGGTCGGCGAAGAGCACGCTGACCACGCGCCGCTCCGGGGCCTGCTCGCCGCGCAGGGGCGCCCCACATCGCAGGCAGAAGTGGGCGTCCGGCGGGTTGCCCGAACCGCAGACGGGACAGAGCTGCGCCAGGGGGGTACCGCAGCGCATGCAGAACTGCGCCTGCGACGGGTTATGCATCCCGCAGCGGGGGCAGCGGATCGTCCCTGGTTCGACAGTGGCCATCCTGGGCAATCTCTGGTGGACTCTGAGGGCAGACGGTGCGGGGGAAACCATCCGGCCCCTTGGCCACACATCTTCCCCATTATAGGGGAGGTCGACCAGCCCTAGAGGAGCTTCACCCCGTTGATCTGCAGCTTGAACGAACAACCCAGGAACTCAGCCGCCCGGCGGCACATGACCATGCGCGAGAGGAAGATCTCGAAGTATTCCATCACCTGGGAGAGGGAGGTGTCGATGGTCAGCTCCAGGGTGATGGTGCGGCTCTTCTCGTCCACGCGCAGGAAGGAGTGCTCCACGGAGTAGTTGACCCGGTCGTGGATATCGAAAGTGGTGGGGTCGGGGTTGCGCACACGGGTACGGTGCACATCCGACTTGTCGGAGAGGATCACCGCCGCTCCCACGGGGCTGACCGGCTCGCCGTGCGGTTCCTCGTGGTTGCCGATGGCGCCCATGACGATGGCCCGCTCCGTGGGGTCCATCCCCAGCTCCTCCAGGATGCGGTCGGCCAGCACCGCTCCCGCGTACTCGTGATTCTTCCGTCCCACCAGGTTGCCGATGTCGTGCAGGTACCCGGCGATGGCCGCCAGCTGAGCCTGCCGCTCCTCGGCCCCCAGGCGCTTGAGGATGTTGTAGGCGATGCTGGCCGTGAGGTTGGCGTGACGCGTCCCGTGCTCGGTATACCCGATGGCGCCGGTGTACTCGTTGGCCTTTTCCAGGTAAGCAACCACCGCCGGGTGGCGCTTTACCTCCTCCGGCAGCACGGCGGGCTTAGCCTCCACGGCCGGCGGCGGACCGGCCTCCCCCGCGGCCGGCCGCCCCTTGCGCGGGCTCATCGCTGCCACCCTCCCCAGTTGATCCTCCGTCCGCTCATGCGTAGAGGCCGCGCAGGCGCCGGGCCTCCACGATGCGCTCCACGCCCAGGGCGTAGGCGGCGGTGCGCATGTCCACACGGTGGCGCTCGGCCATGCCCAGGACGTCGCGGAAGGCCTGCTGCATCTTCTCCGCCAGGCGCTCGCGGACCACCTCCTCCTTCCAGAAGTAGCCGTAGCGGTCCTGCACCCACTCGAAGTAGGAGACGACCACCCCGCCCCCGTTCGCCAGGATATCGGGGATGATGAAGACGCCGCGCCGCCGCAGGATCTCGTCCGCCTCGGGGGTGGTGGGCCCGTTGGCGCCTTCGGCGATGACGCGGGCGCGCACCGCGGCGGCGTTCTCCGCGGTGATCTGGCCGCCCAGCGCCGCCGGCACCAACAGGTCGCACTCCAGGGTGAGCAGCTCGGCATTGGTGATGGGCTGCGTCCCGGGCAGGCCCACCACGCTACCGGTTTGCCGCGCGTGCCGCACCGCCGCCTCGGGATCCAGTCCCTCTGAGGCGTACACTCCGCCGCGGACGTCGCTGGCTGCTATAACCCGCGCGCCCGCCCCATGCAGCAGCCGGGCGGCGTTGGCGCCCACGTTGCCGAATCCCTGGACGGCCACGCGCGCCCCCTCCAGGGTGAGCCCCAGCACGCGGAAGGCGGCGCGCACGGTGTAGAGCAGCCCACGCGCCGTGGCCTCCTCCCGCCCTCGGGATCCGCCCAGGGGCACGGGTTTGCCCGTGACCGTCCCTGGCTCCACATAACCGCGCTTCATGCTGATGGTGTCCATCACCCAAGCCATGATCTGCGGGTCGGTGCCCACATCGGGGGCGGGGATGTCCCGATCCGGCCCGATGATGTCGAAGATCTCCGCCGTGTACCGGCGGGTGAGCCGCTCCAGCTCCCGCCGGGAAAGGCGAGCGGGATCCACGGCGATGCCCCCTTTGGCCCCGCCGAAGGGAACGTCCACCACAGCGCACTTCACCGACATCCAGGCGGCCAGCGCCTTGACCTCCTCCAGGGTGACGTCGGGATGGTAGCGGATGCCCCCCTTGCCCGGCCCGCGCACTGTGTCGTACTGCACCCGGTAGCCGGTGAAGGTCTCCACCCGACCGTCGTCCATCTCCACGGGCAGGGTGACGATGATGGACCGCTTGGGCGCGCGCAGCGGCTTGCGGTCGTCCTCCGGCAGGGCCAGCAACGCGCCCACCCGATCCACCATCTCCAGATAGCTGGCGAAGGGGGAATCGGTCACCGCAGCGAAGTCACGGTCACTGGCTGGCCCTGGCCTGCTGCCGACCGCGCACGGCCTGCACTGCACCGCGCTCTGCCTTCACCCTGACGTTGGGCGCCAGCTCCAGGGTCAGCTCGTCGTCCTTGATCTTCTCTATGGTGGCGTAGAGGCCGCCGACGGTGAGCACCCGGTCGCCTTCTCGCAGGTTCCGCAGCATCTCCCGTCGCCGCCGCATCTGGGTGGCCTGCGGCCGCCAGATGAAGAAGAAAAAGAACAGCACGAAAATCAACAGCGGGATCAGCGCCGACAGTTGCTGCTGGTTCATCCCGGCCTCCCCTCTCCCCCGCGGCTCCTAAGTCTTTCGCCCGCGCGGCGGATCCCCCCTTCCGCTACGCCACCATCTGCTACAATGGCGGCGGCTAGGCGGAGGGTGCATATGCCGGAGGAACGAGAGCTGACACCCCAGGAGAAGATCGCCGCGGCCAAGGCGCGGGTGGAGGCGCTGAAGGCGCAACGGGCGGCGCAGGCGGCGGCGGGGGCACCAGCCCCCACCGCACCGGCGGCCGGGAAGCACCTGGACGTCCCGGTCTCCGCCGCCAACGCGGCGGGCCGTCCGGTGGAGCGCGTCCAGGGCAGGAAGGTGCGAGCCTACGGCACGGTCAACCAGGCGGTGGACATCGTCGCCCCGCCGGAGGACGCGGACAACCTGAAGAAGCTCCTGGCGGGGATCAGCGGCTACCAGAACCCTCTGCGTCCCGGCGCGTTCCAGGTGGACTACCGCTATTACCAGGAGGCCCGCCGCCGGCTGGAGGCGGCCGGATATGCGGTGGAGGAGAGCGACTTCATGGGCCGCCCGCTCGGTGCGTGGACCCCGCAGAGCCGCGGTTGGACCCGGGTGGAAGGGACTTAGGGTCTCAGCGCGCCTCGAGCTGGATGCCCCGGTAGTAGAAGGCGAGGATGTCATGGTAGGTGCGACCGAGCTGCGCCTGGCCGCGGGCGCCCCACTGGCTCATACCCACTCCGTGTCCTGATCCCCGCCCCTGGAACTCCACCGCCGGGGAGTCGTCGTCTGCCGGACGTACGACGAAGAGGGTGCTCCGCAGGAAGGTCACCCCCAGGATCGTCCGCAGGTCCACCGCCCGCAGCTCCAGCGTCCCCCCCGCCCCGATCAGGCGCACGGTGAGGGCGCGGCCGGAGGGGCTGGTGGCCGTGACGGCCACGGCGGAAATCCCGGGCAGTGGCCTCCCCGCGCGCGCCAACCGCGCCTCCAGGGTGGGCAGGTCGATACGGCTGAGCCACTCCCGGTACGGGGCGTCCTGACCGTAGGGGTCGGGCACACCCCGAAGATAGGGATAGGGCTGTCCCCAGACGAACTCGCTGCTCTCGGTGAAGCCCCCCGAATCCGCATGGAAGGCGGCGAAGATTGGCCGCCCGGCGTAGGTCATGATCACCCCGCGCGTACCGTCCACCGCCGCGGTAGTCCGCGGATCCTCGGCATTGATCCCCGCGTAGACCTGGGAGTCCGTGGTCGCCCGCAGGTCGTAGCCTTCCGCGGCGAACCGCCCCAGGCTGTAGAGGGCCAGCGTGCGCGCGGCCACCGCCTGGGCCTTGAGGGCTTCCGCCGGCCACCGCGGGTCCACCTCCATCTTCAGCACGCCGTAGAGGTACTCTTCGACGAACAGTTCGTTGATGGCGGCAAGTCCCTGGGAGGTGCGGCGCAGCTCGATCACGCCGCGGTAGCGCCGCGGCCCCGCCGCCAGCCATCCGGCCGCCGAGCGCAGGCGGAGCACGGGGCCGAAGCGGGCCCCGGCGCCCTCGATGCCCTGTGCGGTGGGACGAAACTCGTGCGTCCCCGGGGGGAGGGTCAGCACCGTCTGCGCCGCCACATCCCCCGCCTCGATGGCGCCCTCGGCGGCGATGGGGATGGCCTCCTGCCCCAGGAGAATGCCGACACGCACTATCTGTGTGGTCGACGCGCGCACCCGGGGCGCAGCCCCGGGCGGCAACGCCCTCCAGCCCAGCAGGGCCAGCGTGGCGGCCAAAGCGGTGACGGCGAAGAAGCGAGGCATGGGCAGGGGTGTCAGGGCCGCCGGAAGAACAGCGTCAGCAGCAGCGTCAGGATCAGGCTGAGGAGCAGGCTGGTGACTATGGGAAAGTAGAAGACGGTGTTCCCACGCTGGATTAGGATGTCCCCCGGGAGGCGGGGCACCCTCCCACCGGCGACCTTGCCCACCGCCCCCACTAGCAGGCCCGCCACCACCAGCAGGATGCCGAAGGCCACCAGCATCCGGCCAAGATAGCTCAGTTCGCCCACTGCACCGACTCCGTCCAGATGTCTTTCAGCACAGATTTACCACAGCTGCCCCTGGCCGCGCTCGGGGGGTGCAAGCCCCAGGTGCTCGTACGCCGCGGCGGTGGCCCGCCGCCCTGCCGGCGTACGGGAGAGGAATCCTCTCTTGAGCAGGAACGGCTCCACAACCTCCTCCAGCGTCTCCGCCTCCTCGTTCAAGGTGGCCGCCAGCGCGTCGATGCCCACAGGGCCGCCGCCGTAGACCTCCACCAGGGCGCGCAAAAGCCCCCGGTCCAGCCCGTCCAGCCCCGCCTCGTCCACCCCCTCGAACTCACAGGCCTGCCGCGCCACCTCGCCGGTGATGCGGCCGTCGGCGCGCACCTGGGCGAAGTCACGCACGCGGCGCAGCAGGCGGTTGGCGATGCGCGGGGTGCCTCTGGCCCGGCGGGCGATCTCCAGGGCGCCCTCCGCGGTGACCTGCACGCCGAGGATGGCCGCCGAGCGCAGCACCACCTTTTGCAGGTCCTCCACCGGGAAGAAGTCCAGGTGGTGAACGATACCGAATCGCTCCCGCAGCGGTGAAGAGAGCAGCCCCGCCCGGGTGGTGGCGCCCACCAGTGTGAAAGGCTTCAACTGGTAGCGCAGGGTGCGGGCGTGCACGCCCTTGTCGATGACGAAGTTGACGCAGAAGTCCTCCATGGCCGGGTAGAGGAGCTCCTCCACGGCCCGCGGCAGCCTGTGGATCTCGTCGATGAAGAGGACGTCTCCGCGCTCCAGGTTGGTCAGGATCCCCATCAGGTCGCCGCCCCGCTCCAGGGCCGGCCCAGAGGTGGAGACGAAGTTGGCCCCCATCTCGTTGGCCACCACGCCGGCCACGGTGGTCTTGCCCAGGCCCGGGGGGCCGTGCAGGAGGATGTGGTCCACCGGCTCGCGCCGCTCCTTGGCCGCCTGGATGCTGATGCGCAGCCCGGCAAAGACCTTCCCCTGGCCGATGCACTCGTCCAGCCGCTGCGGCCGCAGGCTGCGGATGAAGTGCTCCTCGTCGGCGGCCACCTCGGGAGTGATACGCTCACGACTCATGCTCCACCTCGCCGCGCCGGGTGCTCACTGAAGGGATCTGAGGCTGGTCGGAGTCTGACGCCTCCTGCCGCTCCGTCCGGTAGACCTCCTGAAAGAGCTCCTCTGCGTTGCTGATGCCGGGATTGCGCCGCAGCGCCTCCTCCACCATCCGCCTGGCCTCCGCCTGACGGTGCCCCAGCTGCCGGGTGAGCACCTCCAGCACCTCCGCCCGGAAGTCCTCCACGGGCGGGGTGGGGACCACCTCCGCCTCCTGCAGCAGGGCGTACTTGGCCATCTTCCCGTGCAGGGTGGCCACTATCTTCTCGGCCGTGCGCTCCCCGATTCCGGGAAGGCGGCGCAGGAAGGATACGTTCTTGCGCTCTATGGCGTCGGCGATGATGTGCACGGGGTGGACGATGGCCTTCACCGCCTTGGTCGGCCCAAGCCCGTCCACGGTAATGAAGCGCTCGAAGAACTCCTGCTCCACCTCGCGCAGGAACCCAACCAGCAGCGGGCGGGGCTGGTTGGCACTGACGTGGTAGGAGATGTACAGCGCCACCTCCCCCGCGGGTGCGGCGGCCAGCGCCCGCGCCACCACCGCCGGCAGGTGGACCTCATAGCCCACTCCCCCGGCCTCCACGACCACCAGCTCCTCGGTGCGCCGCAGCACCCGCCCCCGCAGGTAGGCTATCACGCCGGCGCCTCCACCGCCCTGCGGGCCGCCCGCAGCGGCACCCCCCGGCGGGAGAGCGTCGTCAGGGCCAGCGCCGTGGCGTCGGCGGCGTGGTGCGCCACAGGCGCCGCCAGGCCCAGCGCCTGCGCCACCACCGCCTGCACCTGCGCCTTGCTGGCCCGTCCCGAGCCGGTCAGCGCCCGCTTCACCGCCGCCGGGCTCAGGGTCTCCACGGGGATGCCGGCCTGCGCCGCAGCCAGAGAGATCGCTCCCCGCAGGTGGGCCAGGTTCAGGGCCGTGCGCGGAAAGGTATCGTGGGTGAAGATGTCCTCCAGCGCCACGACATGAGGGCGGTGCTCCCGCAGGATGGCGGAGAGGTGCCGGTGCACCTCCGCCAGGCGCGACGCCAGCTCGGGCTGCGCGCTGCGGATAAGGCCCAGCTCAGCCGCCCGGCAGCCCCGGCGGTCGCCTTGGACGATGCTGTAGCCGGTGGCCCGAAGCCCGGGGTCGATACCCAGTACGGTGATCATCCGCACAGGTGTTCGCCGTAGCGGCGGAAGCCACCTGCCGCCTCGCGGGACCGGAGCCGGACGCAGTCCGCCGAGCGGGGTTACCCGGCCTGTTGGAGGATCTCCTCCGGGATGTCGAAGTTGGCGTAGGCGCGCTGCACGTCCTCGTGGTCCTCAAGGGCCTCCATGAGCTGAAGGAGCTGCCTGGCCTCCTTGCCCTCAAGCCGGACGGTGCTGCGCGGCAGCATGGTCACGT
>Ga0209479_1001401_pt1 | contig 24077 bp, 23 predicted proteins | sample DewCreD2012metaG_2_FD_184112 | JGI IMG/M metagenome (GOLD analysis project Ga0209479, IMG submission 184112) | Hot spring sediment bacterial and archeal communities from British Columbia, Canada, to study Microbial Dark Matter (Phase II) - Dewar... ...
CCACTTATACATAGTTATCATCCCCCTTTACCTCCTTCCTGTTTTTAGAAGGAGATTATATCCTTATTAGGGGGTCAATTTTAAATGACGATGGGGGGTCAATTCTATTTTACGATCTACAAGAGAGGCAGTCCATGATAGGAAGCTGTTAAAAGAATTTGAATATTTGTATGATGAACTCCATATAGCAGGCTACTATAGAGGGCTTTTACATGATGTGAACATCGTCAAAGAGGCCCTAAAGGCAGCAAAGGCATTTATTGAGAAGATTAAGTGAGGTATGGATGGGGTAAACAGTTCCGATAAAAGCGCTGTTATTGTTTGCAAGCCCAAAGACATAGCAACTCATTTTTTATGTAGGTGGCAAGAGTAGTAAAATGTATACGTGCTTATAACCATTGGTGGAAGGCAGGGCTGGCACAATTATATAGAGGAAAATATGGGGGTTGTCCCTATATTTTTATTTGTAGTTTGCGTCAATATGGATGAATGCACAGGCTGTGGTCTATGCAATATCGTCTGCCCTGATATTGCAATTGAGGTATGGAGGGAAGATTGAAGTTTGCTAGGGATACCTATCCTTTGATTTAGACCCTCTAAGATGCACACACTCCATTATGACGATAAATTGCTCTAAGTCCTAAAAGCCCTCTTACTTCCATAAGCTATTTGTATCCCAATGTATATCCTATGGCCCCTTTGGGTAAAGGCAGGTATAGGAAAATCAACCACTTAGCCTCTTTTTCATCTTGGGCATAACCGAAATAAGTTCGTTTATACTCCAGATTTGGCGGTATAAACGAGGTATTTTCAGGCTTCATAACCTCTTAATCTCCCTTATCAGGGTGCTAAGAAGCTCGGGCTCTTTTACCTTTTTTACTACCTGCCCCTGTTTAAAAAGAATACCAACTCCCCGTCCACCGGCAATTCCTATGTCAGCCTCCCTTGCCTCTCCTGGTCCATTAACAACACACCCCATCACAGCGACCTTCACTGGGGTCTTTATGTCAATCAACTCTGTCTCCACCTTATCAATAAGACTCCTTAAATCTATCTCACATCTACCGCAGGTGGGGCATGAGATTATCTCAGGGCCACATTCTCTTAAGTGCAGGGATTTTAAGATTTCATACGCCACTCTTACCTCTTCAGCAGGGTCAGTAGTCAAGGAGACCCTTATTGTGTCCCCAATACCTTCAGAGAGCAATATACCAAGACCAACAGCGCTTTTTATTGTCCCTGAGAAACTGGGCCCTGCCTCTGAGATGCCTATGTGAAGTGGATAATCGAACTCCTTAGAGAAGAGCCTATAGGCATCAACTGTCTTCACTACATCAGATGCCTTGAGTGATACCTTAATGGAGGTGAAGTCCATGTCCTCAAGAATCCTTACATGCCTTCTTGCACTTTCTACAAGTGCCTCTGCCGTAGGATGCCCATATTTTTTAAGCAAATCTTTCTCAAGGGAGCCTGCATTCACACCTATCCTTATAGGGATACCCATGTCCTTTGCAGCACTAACAACCTTCTTCATCCTGAGCCTGTCTCCGATGTTTCCCGGATTTATCCTCAAACCATCAGCCCCATTTTTGACTGCCTCAATTGCAAGCCTCCAGTCAAAATGAATATCAGCAATAAGGGGAATCCTTATCTCCTTCTTTATTGACTTAATAGCCTTAGCAGCCTCCTTATCCAATATCGCTACCCTCACAGCCTCACAGCCTGCCTTCTCAAGCCTCTTTATTTGAGATATTGTTGAAGGCACATCCCTGGTGTCAGTCTTTGTCATGGACTGGACAATAATGGGCGCACCACCTCCAATCTGAAGGGTGCCGAGCTTTATAGGTTTAGTTGGTCTTCTTTTCTGCATCATTATTATTTGCCCGGCGGTGTATACCAGAGGGTATATGCCGCTGGTAAAGCAAAACTGCCCTTGAATGCTCCACGGATGTGCGGGAAAAATGGTGGGTGCCATCATTCCTTGAGACAAAATATAGATAGTCAATATCTGCTGGATAAAGCGCCGCCTTGATAGACTTTATGCCCGGAGAGGCAATCGGTCCTGGTGGTAGTCCCTTTATAACATATGTGTTATAAGGAGTTTGCCTGCGGAGGTCTGCCATTGTTATCTTTGCTCCCATCTTTTTTACACCATAAATTGCAGTAGGGTCTGCCTGAAGCCACATATTTCTTCTTAGACGATTATGGTAAACAGCAGATATTAAAGGGCGCTCTTCATCCACCTGTGCCTCTTTCTCAATGATGGAGGCAAGTGTCAAGACCTTATTCTCACTCATCCCTATTTCCTTTGCCCTTTCCATTAATGAGCCGTTAATATTTTCCCTCAATCTCTTAACCATCGCCTTAAAAATACTCCTTGGGTCTATTCCTTTTGGAAAAATATATGTGTCAGGATATAAATAGCCCTCAAGGCTTGGTGCATTTATATCAAGAACCCTAAGAAAATCCCTGTCTCTGACAAGCTGCCATGATTCCTCATCTACAAGTCTTACCTCCATTAATTTCAGTTTTATATCCTCAAGGGTAGAGCCCTCTGGTATGGCAATGATATACTCAATAATTCTGCCCTTTCTTAGACGATTAAATATATCCCAGGGGCTCATAGATGCACTGAGCTTATAATAGCCAGCCCTGAGCTTCCTGTCAGTAGCTGTAATCCTGCTAAGAAGGAGGATGAATTCATTTCTTATAATCCCTTCCCTTTTTAAGATATTGATACCCTCTCTGTAAGTGATACCTTCCGGAATCTTAATCTCCTTCCACTCTTCCCTGAAGGATAGAGGCACCAGGAGGTTTAAGTAAATGATAAGAATGGCAACCAGGATGACACTGAAGGTTATAAAAACTATCTCCCTGCGTCCTAAGAAAGGTCTTTTCATCTATTTATACTGTCAAGATAACCCTGAAGGATTATTACTGCAGAGACCTTATCCTTGAGACCTTTCCTTTTCTTCCTGCCTTTGCCTGCCTCTATAAGTGACCTCTGAGCAGCAATGGTGCTCAGTCTCTCATCCCATAGAAAGGTCGGAAGCCCTAAGGATGCCTTGAGGTCTTCTATAAATTTTAAAACCTTCTCACCCTGAATACCTAGGGAGCCATTAAGCATCCTGGGAAGTCCGACAATAATAGAGCCAACCTCATATTCTTTAATATTTTCCTTCAGGGCCTCTATACAACCCTCACTCTTTATAGTCTTTATCCCCTGTGCTGTGAGTCTGAGTTCATCACTTATAGCCACACCTATGTATTTATCACCAACATCAAGCCCCATTACCCTCATTTTATTTTTCTATTTAATGGTCTTTATGAAATCATCCACAGGAACGGCTGGCAGGCTCATAAGCTGGACACTACCCCTTGAGCCAAGCTCCACTGACATCTTCATAACAGCCTCATTGTTAGGTGCATCAAGGATGGTCACAAAATCATAAGGGCCAAGCACAGCGTATTGCCCCAGGACCTTAATCCCCATTGCCTCTATTTCCTTATTCACCTCTTTAATCCTCTGGGGCCGCTCTTTTATAGTCTTCCTGCCTTCATCTGTAAGATTACTCAATACAATATATGTGCCCATAAAACTTCCTCCTTTCTGCCCGCAAAGGGGTCTTATATGGTTTTTATATTCTATACTATGCTATGATTTAACCTCCTTGTCAAGGAAATGAGCCTCATCTTTTTAGTTCAGCTCGTTTCTTGACACGCACTTCATCAGGATGTTACCTTTTAAAACCTGATTATTACTATATCAGAAGGTGTTAAAGAGATGGGCACTGACTATAAAGAGACCTTAAATCTACCACAGACAGCCTTTCCAATGAAGGCTAACCTTCTTCAAAAGGAGCAAGAAATACTGAATTTTTGGGAGAAACACAATATTTATCAGAAGATGCAAGAAAAGGACAAATATATGGTTTACATACTGCATGATGGACCACCTTATGCCAATGGGCATATCCACCTTGGGCATGCCCTGAATAAGATTCTTAAGGATATTATTGTTAAATATAAATCAATGAAGGGCTATTACTCACCATTTGTCCCGGGATGGGACTGTCATGGCTTACCGATAGAGCATGAGGTGGATAAAGAGGGTAAAGAATTAAAAGTTAGGAGCTACGAATTAAAAGACTCCCAGGTGATTTTAAAGAAGAGGCAACTTTGCAGGGAGTATGCTACTAAGTTTATGAATATCCAGAGAGAGGAGTTTAAGCGCCTCGGTGTGTTTGGAGACTGGGAGGCTCCATATCTCACGATGTCTTATTCTTACGAGGCATCTATTGTCAGGGAGTTTGGCAGATTTTTGGAGAAGGGTTATGTTTATAAGGGCAAAAAGCCTGTTCATTGGTGTCCATCCTGTGTTACAGCACTTGCAGAGGCTGAGGTTGAGTATGCGGATAAAGAATCTCCTTCAATATATGTAAAATTTCAAGTGAAGAATCCCAAGGGCAAATTTACACCTGATGTTGTAAAAGGTACAGATTTTGTTATCTGGACAACGACTCCATGGACACTCCCTGCAAACATGGCACTGGCATTACACCCTCATTTTATGTATCGGTCTGTTCAAACACCTGATGGAGAACTCATCATTGCCCAAGATTTAATTAACGATTGTATAGAGGAAATTGGCTACAAAGAAGATGATTACACTGTGACTTCAGGCGCATGGAGAGGTGCTGAGCTTGAGGGCATTGTCTGTCGTCATCCATGGATTGACCGTGATGTAGAGACTATACTTGGAGAACACGTTACTCTAAATCAAGGCACAGGCGTTGTTCACACTGCCCCAGGGCATGGTGAGGAAGATTATGAGATGGGATTAAGATACGGGCTTGAGATATACGCACCTGTAGACCCCAGAGGGAGATTCACTGAAGATGTAGAGGGGTTTGCAGGGCAGAATGTATTTAAGGCAAATGATGGTATTGTTGAACTGCTTAAAAGAAAGGGGGCACTTCTTGGGATTCCTAAAAAAATAACCCATTCTTATCCTCACTGCTGGAGGTGTAAAAAACCAGTAATCTTCAGGGCAACAGAGCAGTGGTTTATCTCTCTGGAGAAAGATAACCTGAGGAGAAATGCCCTCAATGAGATAGAAAGGGTAAGATGGATGCCAGGCTGGGGTAGAGATAGAATCTATGGGATGGTTGAGAGAAGACCTGATTGGTGTATTTCAAGACAGAGGGCATGGGGTGTGCCAATAACACTATTTCAATGTAAAAAGTGTAAAAAGTTTATAACTGATAAAGTCGTTATTGATAAGATTGTAAAAGAGGTAGAGACAGGTGGCTCTGATGTATGGTTTGAAAAATCTCCCGAAGAGCTACTTCCGGAAGGCTACAGGTGTCCTGAGTGCCACTCCAGAGAATTCTTAAAAGAGACAGATATCCTGGATGTGTGGTTTGAGTCAGGGGTAAGCTATGCGGCTGTCATGGAGGTTGATAAAAGACTCTCCTGTCCCGGAGAGGACTCATTCCGACCTGCTGACATTTATCTTGAGGGCTCTGACCAGCACAGGGGATGGTTTCAGAGCTCACTCCTATGCTCTGTTGGCACAAGAGATAAGGCACCCTACAGGGCAGTGCTTACACATGGCTTTGTTGTTGATGGAGAGGGTAAAAAAATGTCTAAATCCCTGGGAAATGTCATCTCACCACAGGAGGTCATAGAGAGGCATGGTGCAGAAATATTAAGGCTATGGGCATCCGCTGCTGACTATAGAGAGGATATGAGGATTTCAAAGGAAATCCTTGATAGACTTGTAGAGGCTTATAGAAAAATAAGAAATACCTGCAGATTTCTCTTAGGAAATATCTATGATTTTGACCCCGCTATGACCATCAATAAGGATGACCTTCTGGAGATAGACAGGTTTGCCCTCAGCAGGCTACAGAATCTCATAAATAAAGTAAATAAGGCATATGAGGAGTTTGAATTTTATGAGGTCTTTCATTCTATTTATAACTTCTGTGTTAGAGAGATGAGTGCCTTTTATCTTGATGTCCTGAAAGACAGACTTTACACATTTAAGGCTGACTCAATAGGAAGAAGGTCTGCACAGTGGGTTCTGTATAATGTCTTAACTTCTCTTACAAGGATGATGGCACCAATAATGTCTTTCACAGCAGAGGAAATGTGGGGGCATATCAGAGGTCAGAAGGAGGAAAGTATCTTTTTAACTGAGTTTCCTGATACCGAGCCAGACTATATTGACAAGGGGCTTGAAGAGAGATGGGAGAGGCTTTTAAAAATCCGCGATGAGGTTAATAAGGCATTAGAGATAAAAAGGCAGGAGAGATTTTTAGGAAACTCCCTTGAGGCAAAGGTAATCCTCTATGTAAGTGAGGCAAATTACAAGGCTCTTGAGGGATATAAGGACCTTCTTCCAACTCTTTTTATAGTCTCCACCGTAGAGCTTCTGAGGGATGCCGTGACTCCTCAAGAAGCCTATAAAAGTGAGGAAATTGATGGACTTATAATATTGGTTCAAAGGGCAGATGGTAAAAAGTGTAAGAGGTGCTGGAACTGGAGTGTAACTGTTGGAAAATACGAGGATTATCCTGATATTTGTGAAAGGTGCTATGGGGTGCTGAGGACTTAAAATGGGCTCAAAGGGTCTTGTGTTCAAAGGGTCAAAGTCGTTATTCATAACTATAGTTTCTGGAGGAGTTGTAATTCTGGATTATATAACAAAGAGGGCAATTGTGGAGTATGTTAGCCCCTATGAGGCTATTGAGATACTTCCATTTTTAAGGATTGTCCATGTGAAAAACCCTGGAGCCGCCTTCGGGCTTTTCTCAAACTTAAGTAGCAATGTCTTTATCTTCATCTCAATTATTGCCATTGCTTTAATAATTTTATATTCAATAAGCCTCCGGAGGGGGCTTGAGCTTTCTTCACTTTCTCTGATCCTTGGTGGTGTAGGGGGAAACCTCATAGACAGGCTAACAATTGGACAAGTTATTGATTTTATTGACTTTTTTGTAGGAAGCTGGCACTGGCCGGCCTTTAATATCGCAGACTCTGCCATGACAATAGGGATAATATTATTTCTATGGTCAAACCTTAAACAAAAGAGGTGTTGAGCCATTTAATGTCAGGCTGGAAGCCTGTCTTAAATTCCAATAGAAACTTTTTATAATGTGCCCGATTATCTTTAAAATAGGACCACTTACAATCCACACATATGGAGTCTTTTTAGCAATAGGCTTTATAATTGGGCTTATTTTTGCCATAAATCAGGCTAAAAAACAGGGTATACCAAAGGAAAATATCCTTGACCTTGGATTCTACATTTTAATCTCAGCCGTTGTTGGCTCAAGGCTACTTTTTGTAATCAAAGAATACAAATATTATCTAAAAAATCCTTTAGATATCATTAAGTTCTGGGAAGGCGGGCTTGTCTTTTATGGAGGACTCCTCTTAGCTACCATAGTTGTCATATTTTATACCAGTAAGAAGACATTACCTCTGTGGAAGATTGCAGACATTATTGCTCCATCCTTAGCAATAGGCTATGCAATTGCTCGCCTCGGATGCTTTTCTGCCGGCTGTTGCTATGGAAAGCCAACTGAGTTACCATGGGGTGTTATATTTACTGACCCTCACTCCCTTGCCATAACAGGAATACCTCTTCATCCAACCCAATTATACGGAGCACTTGCCTCATTTGGGATTTTCATATTCCTTATAACTTATAGAAGGCACAAAAAATTTGAGGGTGAGCTTTTCTGGCTATATATGCTCCTTTATTCAGTTGCCCGATTTATAATTGAGTTCTTTAGAGGAGATGAGGCAAGGGACCTCATTTACCGGAGCTTTTCCTTAGCACAGGCTATAAGTATAGCGGTCCTTTTGATAGCTATAGGGTTCATTATTATTTACAGGAGAAAAAAGGGATATAACATTAACATAAGGAAATACGATTCAGAGTGGTAAATAGGCCTTTGGATTTAGATCAAAATTTGCAAGTTTTCTGGCTTTAAAGTGGTAAAAACCCGCAGAGGCTATCATTGCCCCATTATCTGTGCATAAATGGCGTGAAGGTATATAGACTTTAATGTCTTCCTCTTCGGCTATCTTCACTATATTCTTCCTCAGTGCCATATTGGCAGCAACTCCACCTGTCAATATCACCCTTTTGAGTTTCTCCTTTTTTGCTGCAGATATGGTTTTTTCAATAAGCATATCTATAACCGCTGCCTGAAAACTCGCTGCAATATCGTTAATTAGTCTGCCTTGAACCGTCTGGTTTAGGGTTAGAGTTCCTGATTCCGAGTTTTTGAGAAAATTAACTACTGCAGTCTTCAAGCCACTGAAACTGAAGTCAAAACTATCCTTAAGAAATGCCCTTGGAAATTTTATTGCCTGAGGGTTACCTTTTTCTGCCGCTTTCTCAATAACAGGACCCCCAGGGTAGCCCAATCCAAGGAGCTTTGCTACCTTATCATATGCCTCACCACCTGCATCATCCCTTGTCCTGCCAAGCTCTTTATATACCCCAAATTCCTGAACCCTGTAAAGGCATGTGTGCCCTCCGGAGACAACAAGTGCTAAAAATGGAAACTCAGGGTTCCATGGGGGAAACTCCGTTTCCACCATGGAACCCCCTTCCCTTAAAAAATAAGAGAAGATATGCCCCTCAAGGTGATTTACAGCAACCAGGGGGATATTATACACATAAGATAATGACTTCGCAAAACATACACCTACAAGTAAAGACCCTATAAGCCCTGGACCACAACAGACTGCAATAGCCGATATATCCTCCAATCCTGCCTGAGCCTTACTCAATGCCTCATCCACTACAGGCCATATCATCTCTATGTGCCTGCGGGAGGCAAGCTCAGGGACAATACCTCCGTATTTCCTGTGTATATCATGCTGGCTTGAGACTATGTTAGAGAGGATTCTCCTGCCATCCTCAACAACCGAGGCTGAAGTGTCATCGCAGGATGTATCTATGCCAAGGATAAGCATGTCGGTTATCAGTTTTTAGCTGTCAGTTTTTGGGTAACTGCTTTTTAAGCCCGTAAACCTGTTAAATTTTAAGTTTTTTTACTGATTGTTCCATGTGGAACATTACCAAGCTTTGCCTCAAGAGGCTTCAAAGATGTGAACGGATAACTCCATACAGTTCCTCTGGTGTTGGCACAGCCCCTCCTGGTCTCCCATAGAAGTCCACCTGAGCCTTCCCTTCCACTGAGAGTCTTACATCCTCCACCATCTGTCCCAGATTCATTTCTATTGTAAGAAGTCTTCTCCTGCCGTCGCAAAGCCCAGCAATCTCTTTTTCGGGGAAAGGAAATAGCGTGATGGGTCTCAGAAGACCAACTTTAAAACCCTCTTTTCTCAATTGCCTTACAGGGGAGGAGACTATTCTTGCGGCAGTGCCATGGGCTATAACAACCACCTCTGCATCAGAAATATAAAGTGAGTCATGCATTATCTCCTTCTGTCTCATCCGTTGGTATTTTTCATTAAGCTGCCAGTTTCTCTTTTCAAGCGCCCCTTCTTCCATATAGAGGGATTTAATGACATTCGGCTCCCTGTTAGCACAACCTGTAACCGTCCAGTCCTTAGGAGGTAGCGGGGGTGCTTTATAGGGTGTCTGAATCAATGGCTCCATCATCTGGCCGAGCACACCATCGCTTAAAATCATTACAGGGTTTCTGTATTCATCTGCCTTATCAAATGCCTTCATTGTTAGGTCCCACATCTCCTGAAGATTCCATGGGGCATATACTAAGAGCTTATAGTCGCCATGTCCGCCGCCCTTTACAGCCTGAAAATAGTCTGCCTGACTGCCTGAGATGTTTCCAAGCCCGGCTCCTCCCCTCTGTATATTTGCAATAACTGCAGGAAGCTCTGCACCTGCAAGATAAGATATGCCTTCCTGTTTCAGGCTTATACCGGGACTGCTTGAGGATGTCATTGCCCTTACACCCACCGCTGATGCACCGAAGACCATGTTTATTGCAGAGACTTCACTTTCTGACTGAATAAAGATACCACCTACCTCAGGCATCCTCCATGACATATATTCAGGAATCTCATTCTGTGGTGTTATGGGATAGCCTGCATAAAATCGGCACCCTGCCTGAATAGCAGCCTCTGCCAGTGCCTCATTACCTGTCATTAATATCTTTTGCAATGTGCATCCTTAACAAATGCGAATAGGTTATGCAATTAATACTCTTTGGTTTTCCTGCATCAGCTCAGGAGGCTAATTTAAGGTTAGTATAATATAAACCCTGGAGGTGCAAAATGCAAGACAGTAAAGAGGTTATGGTGGTGTGTTAGGATATGATAGATTCTGGACATGCCAAGGACAGCAAGGATAGCGCCGAAAGAATACGTATACCATATACTAACAAGAGGCAATAATCGACAGGATATTTTCAAGCATGAAATAGACTATAAGAAGTATGCCTAGATACTACAAAGATACAAAAAGAGATATAAGTTTAGAGTATATCATTATGTATTGATGAGGAATCATATCCATCTTGTCATTGAACCCACAGAAAAAGGCGGCACTTTAGCGGAGATAATGAAGGGAATAAACCTGTCATATGCACAATATTATAAGGCCCGCTATAAGCACATTGGCCATTTCTGGCAGGATAGATACAAAAGCATCATAATATCGAAAGACGATTACCTGCTTGCCTGCGGAAGCTATGTTGAGTTAAATCCGGTGAGGGCAAAGGTGGTAGAAGACTCTAAAGATTACAAATGGAGCAGTTACAATGCATATGCTTATGGTAAGAAAGATACAATAATAGACGAGCATCCGATTTTCAATGGCCTTGCAGGCAGCGATGCAGAACGAAGGAAAAAGTATAGGGAGTTTATAAAAGGGATGGTCAAAGAAAAGAATATGATGAAGGGTGAGATGAACAGGAGGGTGATATACGGCAGTGAAGATTTCGAGGATAAGGTAACTAAAGAATATAATGTTGATGCGATAGTAAAGCTAAAAGGTAGGCCGAAAAAGGGGCAAGATGATAGAAAATAGAACCGTCCCCTTTTTCTTTGCGCGAAAAAGGGGCAAGATGATAGAAAATAGAACCGTCCCCTTTTTCTTTGCGGTCTATTGAAATATTTAGGATTTGAGGAGAGAATATGTGGTAGCCATCATATATTTACAAAAGATGTCATTGAGGAGATACTCAATTTACAACCCAAAGGCAGTAAATCAAAACCTTATCAGGTTAAACAGGTTCGTAATGTGATACTAAAATATAAATTAGGAGAAAAGGAAAATGTGTAAGTATGAAGTAATTATTTACTGGAGCGCAGAGGATAAGGCTTTTATTGCTGAGGTGCCAGAGTTACCAGGCTGTGCAGCAGATGGTGCTACATATCAGGAAGCACTCCCTAATGTTGAAGTAATTATTAAAGAGTGGATTGCAACCGCAAAAGAGTTAGGACGCCCTATCCCCCAGCCTAAAGGCCGATTGGTCTTTGCATAAAAAAATTTAAAGCGCCTAACAAATCACTCCAGCGGAGCCGGTACAGCCGCGCCGCTGAACTCCAGCGTTAGGTCACATCCAAGATATAAACTATTTGAGACAATTTAGTCCACCCCGCATCTTTCATTTTGAGAGCCGGGCTACCATTTTGTAACTGCTCAGAGTATCGGGGCTATAATCCAGAAGGCACTACCTTTAACCAGTGTGAGCAAACTTCAATCTTCCCTCCATACCTCAATTGCAATATCAGGGCAGACGATATTGCATAGACCACAGCCTGTGCATTCATCCATATTGACGCAAACTACAGGGTGATAGCCCATTGAATTGAAATCCTCATTGGAAGTTATCAGTCCCTTGGGGCATGCGCTTATGCAATAACCACATCCCTTGCATAACTCCCTATCAATTACAATCCTGCCTTTCATAATCCCCCTCTATTCTTAAGCATCTCCTTTGCGTGTTTTATTGAGGTTTCAGTAGCTTCACCGCTAAGCATTCTGGCAATCTCCATTACCCTTTCCTCTTTTTCTATGCCCCTTACCTCCACAACCGTCCTCTCACCTCTAACCTTTTTTTCTATCTTCAGATGTCTCCGGCCGTAGGAAGCTATCTGTGGCAGGTGTGTAACGCATATTACCTGATGTGTCTTTGAGAGATTTTTTAATTTCTGCCCTACAGTATCTCCAGCCTTCCCTCCAATACCTGCATCTATCTCATCAAAGACAAGCACAGGCACCCTGTCTCCCTGTGTTAAGATTCCCCTAAGTGCAAGCATAACCCTTGAGAGCTCCCCCCCTGAGGCTATCTTTGATAAGGGCCTCAGGTCTTCTCCAATATTTGGAGATATAAGATACTCCACCCTGTCTATTCCTTCAGGAGTAGCCTTAAAGCCATTGAGGGTATCATTTCCTGATTCATTAGTTATGTTAATAGAGAATCTGCTCTTGGGCATGGAGAGCCTTGAGAGTTCCTTAACCACCTCTGACTCTATCTTTTTTGAGACAGCCTTCCTTTTTTCTGACAGGAGATTTGCCTTTTCCGTAAGCTCTATCTTTAATCCTTCACATTGAGCCTTTAAGGACTCAAGCCTTTCCTCTGAATGCCCTATCTCCTCAAGTTCCCTCTGAGCCTTTTCTTTATAAGCAAGAATCTCCTCAATGTTGGTACGAGCATATTTCTTTTTTAGCCCTTTTATAAGCTCAAGCCTATCCTGAATTCTCCCAAGCCTCTCAGGATTGAAATTAAGGCTATCCTTATAGTCTCTGAGGAAATAAGAGACATCTTCAAGAAGGGGTATAGCATCCTCAAGTGGCTTCATCGCCTCCTTAGCACTTGAGTCAATATTTGAAATCTCCTTAAGGGCACCCATTACCTTTGATAGCCTCGCAAGGCATGCCCCGTCTGAAGAATAAAGGGACTGATAAGCCTCATGGGCAAGCTCCATCAGGCGCCCTGCGTTACTGAGAATCTTGTATTCTTCTAAAAGGGCCTCCTCCTCTCCTTCCTTTAGATTGGAGGATTCAATCTCACCCACCTGAAATCTAAGGATGTCAATCCTCTGGGCCCTTTCCCTTTCTTTCCGGGTGAGTTCTGTTATTTCTCTATTTAAAGCCATCAAAGATTCATAAAGAGAGGTGAATTCCTTCCTCTGGGGAAGGAGCCCTCCGTATGCATCAAGGAAATTTAGTTGATTCTGGGGCTGTAGCAGTGATTGATGCTCATATTGTCCGTGGACATCTATAATATCTCTGCTTATTTCAGAGAGTGTCTGGACATTGACCATAGAGTCATTTATATATGCCCTGCTCTTGCCCTGTGCTGAGATAACCCTCTTCATAATAATTCCCTCATCAGGGTTTATGCCCATATCACGCAGGAGCTGTTTATTGTCCTCGGGTAATAGTTTTTGTGGGATATCAAAGAATGCGGAGATAACTGCCTCTTTCTCCCCGCTTCTGACAAATTCACCTGATGCCCTTTCTCCAAGTGCAAGGCATAATGAGGCTATTATTATTGACTTGCCTGCCCCTGTCTCTCCTGTAAGGACATTAAGCCCATCCTCAAATTCCACAGTGACATCATCAATTATGGCAAGGTTCCTAATATGAAGCTCCCTCAACATCTTTTTAACTGTAGGCGTGTAGTCCTGAAAGGAGGAGATTTACTCCGAGATAGGTGAAGATAATACTTATAAACCCTGCTATAGCAATTATTGCTACCTTTTTGCCCCTCCATCCTGCTACAAATCGGGAATGTAGGTAAAGGGCATAAACAAACCATGTTATTAAAGACCATGTCTCTTTTGGGTCCCATCCCCAGTATCTTCCCCACGCCTGATGTGCCCATATAGCACCCATCAGCAATCCTCCTACTGTAAAGAGTGGAAACCCAAAGGCAATGGTTTTATATGTAATCTCATCAAGGGTCTCTGCTGATATCCTCAGTCTTGCAAGGATTCCTTTAAGCTGTAACCCGTATCTCCAGATGGCAAAAATAAGTGCAAGTGAGAAAACCCAGCTCATTGCTACAATGCCTCCTGATGAGCTTCTGAATGTGGATTTAAGAAAATAGTTCCTGATAAGCTCTTCTGGTCTTGTAACAGATATGCTTAAGAAGTCAATTCCAAGGGCAATAAGTATTATTAGGAAAATCCCCACGAGGATGCTCCAGAAGATATATGTCATTTCTCCTCTTGACTCTGTCACCATAACCAGATATGCCACTGCTGCTCCAAATGCAACCCCGAATGCCGCATACCCTAAGAAACTTAAAAGCACATGAAAGAGTAGCCAGTTAGACTGAAGTGCTGGAATAAGGGCTGGCACTTCCTTTGTTGTGCCTGAAAGCTCAATAAAGGCGAGGGTAAGTGCGGCAATTGGTGTGACAAAGGCACCTAAGGAACGGCTCTTATATCTAAACTCTATTATCAGATGTGCCAGGATAAGACACCACACAAAGAATATGAGTGATTCATAGAGGTTTCTTAACGGAGTGCTCCTGAAAAGAGATATTATAAATGTTGTGGCTGGTGTGGTCTCCACCCAGTAGTGATAGGAATCAATCCATCTCATAAGCAGTGCAATGCTCTGAGTGATAAAGCCAAAGATGGTTATAGTTGTAGCAGCCACACCAATGCCCTCTTTTCTGAAGGCAAGATAGCCCATATAAACAATCATGGCTAATAAATAACTGAGTCCTGCTATGCTAAAAAGTATATTATCGCTCATTTCTTACCCCTTCCCTTTATTGTTTGTGATACCTTTGAGAGCATCTTCTCTATGTCTCTCTCAAAGGAAATCCTGTTTTTACTGACGGAACCTCCAAGGGAGATTCTTACTGAATTCTTCTCACTGCGAAGTATTATCCATATCTTTCTATGGCTTATAAAGAATGCTATATAAAGCCCAATACTCATAATGGCACAGGCAAGGTAAATAAGCCATACTCCGGGGTCCCTGGAGACCTGAAGTCCTGTGTATTCCACCCCCCAGTAGTCAATGAAATCTATCTTATGCCCCTCAGGGAGGATGCCTGTCTCTGGATAGCGCCTCAGGATCCATCCTCCAAGTGTCTCTTTCCCTGCATCAGTGAGTCTTATTGCAATAGCAGGATTTACCATCTGCTCTGTATAGGTGTAAAACATTCCTGTGTGCAGGTCTCTGGTAAGTGCTGGGGAGAAATTTACAATTGCCCCTTTAATCTTTGTCCCCGGGATTTCAAAGGTATCCCCTAATTTGAGATGTAATATCTTTCCCTCACCTCCATTAGGAGTGACCTTAATATGGAACTCTCCCTCTGCCTCTGGAACCATTCCATAACTTGATTGATAAAAAGTAATGCCCTTGTATGTAATGGGGTGATTTACCTTTATTGACTTTTTTAAGACCTCCCTTCCGCCTTCAATTATTACAACCTCGCTCTGAAACTCCTGCGGTGTATCTGACCATGGGTAATACTTTGTATCATACCAGTTACACTTTATGGTAAAACCAAGGGGGATTGTTCTCCCCTCCCTCGTATATGCTACATCTGAGGAGCCACCTTCAGGAAGATTCAAAAACCCATCAAATCCAAACAATGCCCCGATTATTGCACCTATAAATATCAGAAGGATACTCAGATGCACAACATAAAGCCCAAGACGGCTATATTTGCCCTTCTGAGAATATAGCTGAATAGAATCCCCCTCTGCTGACTCAGAGATACGAAACCCTGCCATAGTAAGGTTATTTAAAACCTCATTCCTTACAGTTTTGAGGTCGGCGTTAACCAATAACTCTTTTCTCAGAGGAAGTGTATTGATGACATTCTTTTGTAGTGGCTTCAGGGGGGTATTAATAAGTTTCAGTGTCTTTGGCAATCTCTCAAGGGAGCATACAATAAGATTGGTGCAAAACAGCACAAGGAGTAATATAAACCACCAAGAGTGATACATATCCATAAAACCTAACCTTAGGAAGATGTTGTAGACTGTTGGGGCTAAACTATCACCAAAGAATTTAGCAAGGAGTCTTATATTACTTGATGGGTCGGCGCTCTGCTCTATAATGGTTCCGATTATTGATGTCAGAGCTAATACTATAAGGACTGCTATTGTGAGCTTAACAGAGGCAAAAAAGCTCCAGACTTTGTCAGAAATACTGATTCTTTCTTTATCTTCCAAATCCTATCCTCTAACGCAGGAGGTATGAGAAAGGTAAACCTTATAGTTTATAGCATTAAAAATCCTATGAAGTCAACCTTTCGCTGATTTACTGAAGGGTTCTTTATATTTGACAAAGTCTTGCAGGTTCTTTAATATTTGAAAGGAGAAAATTAATCTAAAGACATTGTATTTACAGGACTTAATCTTAAAACTTCATGCCTTCTGGTCAAAGCTGGGCTGTATAATACTAGAGCCTTATGATATAGAAGTGGGGGCAGGGACATTTCATCCTGCCACATTTTTCAGGGTTCTGGGACCAGAGCCGTGGAGGGTTGCCTATGTTGAGCCTTCAAGAAGACCCACTGATGGAAGATATGGAGAAAATCCAAACAGACTGCAATATTATTATCAGTATCAGGTAATACTCAAGCCTTCCCCTCCAGATGTTCAGGACATTTATCTTCAGAGCCTCAGCCATATAAATATTGACCTTTTAAAACACGATATCCGTTTTGTGGAAGATGATTGGGAGTCTCCAACACTGGGTGCATGGGGTGTCGGATGGGAGGTCTGGCTTGATGGGATGGAAATCACACAGTTTACATATTTTCAGCAGGCAGGAGGAATTGAATTAAAACCTGTATCCGTAGAGCTTACATACGGGCTTGAGCGGATTGCAATGTATCTTCAGGATGTGGAAAATGTCTTTGACCTCAAATGGTCAGAGGGGATAAGTTATGGTGAGATACATCATCAGAGAGAGGTGGAATTTTCAAAATACAATTTTGATACCGCAGATATAGACATGCACCTTAGGCTCTTTGAGATGTATGAGAAGGAGTCTTTACGGCTCTTAAAGAAAGGGCTTATCTTTCCTGCCTATGATTTCTGTCTGAAATGCTCACATACATTTAACATGCTTGATGCACGGGGGGCATTGGGTGTGGCTGAAAGGACAGTATATATTGCAAGGGTAAGAAACCTTGCAAGGCAATGTGCAGAAGGATACTTAACATTGCGGGAGAAAATGGGATTTCCACTGTTAAAAGTGAAAGGTGAAAGGTTATGCTGAGCTCGCCGAAGTCTCATCACTTGCCACTTCTACTTGAGATAGGCACAGAGGAGATACCTGCCCGATTCACCCTTAATGGGATAAAGTCATTAAAAGAAGGGCTTATAAAACTCCTTCAGGAGTGGGCTATAGATTTCGGAAGGGTCTCTGAGTATGCAACCCCTAGGAGGCTTGCCATACTTATTGAGGATGTAGGGGAAAAACAAAGAGACAGAACCCGAGAGGTCATCGGTCCCCCAAGGAAAATTGCCTTTGATGAAAAAGGTCACCCCACAAATGCTGCCGTTGGTTTTGCAAGGTCCTGCAATCAGAAGGTAGAAAACTTAAAGACCATTAAGACCCCCCGTGGTGAATATGTAGTAGCTACTATTGAGGAGAGAGGGAGAAAGACAGTGGATGTGCTGAGGGAGGCATTGTTAGGGCTCATAGCCTCTATTCAGTTTCCAAAATCAATGAGATGGGGCAGTGGCACCTTGAGATTTGCAAGACCAATACGCTGGATTACTGCCCTTTTTGGTAATGAGGTAATTCCCTTTGAGCTTGATGGACTCAAAAGCAGTAATATCTCCTTTGGACACCGATTTATATCACCTGGGCCTTTTAAGATAGAAGACCCTTTGAGGTATCTCAAGCTTTTATCTGATAACTATGTAATAGCTGACCAGAATGAGAGGAAGAAGATAATCCTAAAAGGGATAAAAAAAATTGAAAAGGAGAGAGGCTTTAAAGTCCATGAGGATGATGAACTCCTCAATACCGTTACATTCCTTGTAGAATACCCGGTGGTTATCCTCGGAAACTTTGATAGAGAATACCTCTCCCTTCCAAAAGAGCTCCCCATCACAGTTATGAAGAGCCATCAAAAATGCTTCGCTGTGGAGGATAAAGACGGAAGGCTACTTCCCTCCTTCATCCTAATAAGTAATACAAGGGAAGAAAACACCGATACAGTCAGAAGGGGTGCAGAGCGTGTTCTTAAGGCAAGGCTTGAGGATGCAAGGTTTTATTATAATGAAGACCAGAAAAGACCTCTATGGGATTATGTTTCTGCCCTGAAAAAAGTAACCTTCCACGAAAGGCTCGGCAGTCTTTATGAAAAGGCAGAGAGGATAGCGTTCTTATGTTCCTTCCTCTGTGATGAACTCAACCTCTTAGCAAAAGAAAAGGTGCTGAGGGCATCTATGTTGTGCAAGGCAGACCTCGCTACAAGAATTGTAAGGGAGTTCCCAGAGTTACAGGGCTATATAGGAATGATTTATGCTAAAAACTCAGGAGAGGATGATGAGATAGCCCTAGCCATTTATGAACATTATATGCCGAGACACTCAGGAGGCCCTTTACCAAGCAGTGAGATGGGTAACATAATTTCTATTGCAGACAAGATGGATAATATCGCATCATTCTTTCTCTTGGGGTTGGTCCCTACAGGCTCAGAGGATCCTTTTGCCTTGAGGCGTCAGGCACTGGGGGTGATAAACATACTCACCCACAGGGATTATCCTGTCCCTATAAACACCCTCATAGAGAAGGCACTGCAAGGAGTTGAAGGTTACTCTACTCAAAGGAAGGCGGTAAGTGATGAAATCCTCAGGTTCTTTTATCAAAGGCTTGAGGGAATGCTCTTAGGAGAAGGTTTTAGCTATGACATCATAGATGCTGTCTTTTCCCTCGGAGGACGGAATATAAAAGAGATAAGGCATAGAATTGAGGTGCTATCTGAGATGAGGCAGATGCCAGAGTTTCCCTCACTCCTTACAGCAGCAAAAAGGGTCTATAACATACTCGGTAAGGGAGAGGGGCTGGAGCTAAAGGCGGAGCTTCTCACAGAATTAGATGAAAAGAGGCTTTATAGTGTAGCCACGCATACATATAAAGAGTTAAGCTTGGGCAATTATGATGCCCTCTTTGAACTTGGGGAGCCTATAAACTCATTCTTTGACAATGTGCTTGTGATGGACAAAGACCCTCAGGTGAGGGCAAACAGGCTATCACTACTTTCACAGGTGAGGGGGATTTTTAATTTACTCGGAGACTTCTCAAAGATAGTGGGGTGAGAGGCATTAGGACTTCAGGCAATTGAAAACCTACCAGGGTGCAATTACGAGCGAGGGAGCCGGAAGTGCGCCTATTTAAAATTGAGGGTGATACAAGGGGGGTAAAGGAAACTCTGCGAGAAATAATAAAAAGTCTAACAGGCCAAAATAATACCAGAATTTTGGGTTCCTTATTGAAAAAATCTCTGGAGATAAAGCCAAGAGATTACAAGGAATTCAATTACAAAAAGAGGACACCCATTCAAAGAATTACTTTAGATAGTTTGCTTAATGCAATAAATAAAAGTGAGACCGAAGAATTAAATAGCGATGCAAAAAGTTTGTTGGCAAGCCTTCCTAAGATAAAGCAAAGAATTGATGACATAGATAGCCAAAGTGAAGAATCCAAACTAATACAAGCCTTTCAAGACGTGGAAATTGAGAAAAACTATATAAAATATGACGACCCCACAGACATATTGTCAACCCTATTGAAAATGAGTTTTCCTGACCCTATATTATATAACTTTCTTAGGCATCAATTCAGTTTAAGAGACCAACGTGACTATGTTGAGATGAGGGAATCTTTTTTCAGTCCTTTGCACCATACTTTAAAGGAGTCTTTAGGTGAGAATTTTAAAGATGCTTTGTATCTATCTCTATTTCAATTAGCAAGGCTCTATGGTGTCCCCCCAATAAAGAAATTGAAACCAGTAGATGTTTATATAGGTGGGTATTCTTTCTACAAGAGGCATGAGGATGAATCCACAATGACCTTTTCTACCTCATCTGGTCTACCTAACCCTTTAGAACGGTTTGGAACAGATGTATTTGTTCAAAGATACTCGGTGTCTTCTGATAATGTGGGTGATTTCCTTTTGAAGAATCCCTATAGAATGGATAGCTTTTCCAAAGGAATCCTAAATAATGATATAAATTGCAGAAGAATATATATTTGGGAGAAAGGCAGAACTTCGGAGGCTTTGAAGGAAGCTTTAGAGAAAGTGCCAAAGGACAAAAGACAGGAGTTTTTAGATGACGCTGTAAATCTGCTAACTGAAGCCTTCATGTTTGATAAGATTAGAATTATAGAGATTGAGAAGTTTAACGGATGGATGAGAAGGTTCACCCGTAATGCAAAAGGCGAAATTATGTTTTCTATGAGAGGAACTGAAAGTAAAAGAATAAGTCATGCCATTCATATTAATTTTGATATAGAAACCATGAGACGAAAACATAAGTTTATCCAAAGAATGCTTAACATTTTGGATGTAGGAGGCTTACCACCCCTATTAGTAGGTCTATTGGTATTGGGAGAAGATATAGCTTACTCACTTATAGAATCCACATTGCAAAAACCTTTCAACTTTGAGAAAGAGATTGTGAAGATCGGTAGAATAATTAAAGAGTATGGAAGTTTAGAAAGAAAGGAAGCATGGAGTAAATCTGAGAAAGTAATTAGAGAATTAGTCAAATGAATGGCACGCCTTTGCCTAAGATGGTGTCTGTGGTTCACTACGCTTACCCAAATGTCTTCGGCACTTCACAAACACCGAAGCCGTTAGCTGCTCATTGCAGGCAAAAGGAGGGGAAATAAAATGTTTAAGAGAGAACCGCCCCATTCATTTGCAATTTTTTTGGGGAATGGCAATATAAAAACTCCGAAGGATTGGTAATTTACACCTTTGAGCCAGCTCAAGTAGGACAAATTGCAGGACAAGGAAAAATAGTTTTCATTCCTTCGTCAGAACAATCTAAACAGTTTACTTTTCCTTTCTTATATGTCATAGAAAGGAAAATAACTGCTTCGTCGGAAATTGATCCATTTTGGGAATATATTTTGAAAATATGGTTTCCTTCCGAGAATGTAACAGTTAAAATTAAAATTTCGCTCAGCGAAGGAAAAGTTTCTATCTTAGAAGGAAATAGAAAAGTGGTGTTAAGCCGGAGGTAAAGGTGAGTTGGGGCAGCGGAATAGAATATTTATTCCCCGGTCTTTACAATGAGATGGCAGTTGCTTTGATTAAGGCAAGAAAGGAGGTGTGATTTATGATGAGAAAAACAAGATTTTTTGTATTTGGAATATTGCTATTATCAATGATAGCAATAGGGTGCGCGACGATGCCAATAAAAGAGTATCGTCCTCTGACTAAAACAAACGAGATTTTTGTCGGCGAAACAAAAATATTTAAGGGAATAAAAATTAGTCTGAAGGGAATAAAAGACTTAGGTACACCGGCTGATAATGATCCTTACTATCAAGAGGTGGTTAAAGAATACATAGCCAATCTAAAGACTGAACTGAGAAAAAAGGGATTTCTGGTAGTTGAAGAAATAACCCCTGATTATCAAGGATTGGTCATAAAGACCAAAATTGGTGATTACCCTCCGCCTTTGGGAGGATGGTTAGGGATAATGGCAATGGGCTATGCGGGTGCCCGGGTAGAAATCTACCAAAACAACGAGCTGATTTTGATGTTTGAGGAAGCAGTTAATACAGGTACTCCCTTTTCCACCGTCCAGATCAAGGGTCAAATTAAAAGACATATTATTCCTCAAATTATTAAAAAATTAAGCGAGAGATTCCTTTAATTAGGACAAAAGGCAAAGGACAAAAAAGATTTTTATCTTCTTTGTCCTTTTTATTATTTACACCGCTTAAAATTATCCACAGCCTTACTGTTGCTTGCTGTTTCTGCTCCTGATACAATAAAAACAAATGAACAAACTTAATAATTATAAATTCACTAATATTCTTTAGTGCATTATCTTTTTATTTATGGTATAATACTAAAAGGTCAAACTCGGTCAATTTAAATATTGAATCTTTACCCCGTGACTAGCATCACCAAAATAAGGAAATAAGAATAGGAAACAGCTATTTTATAAATAAAGTAACTCAACCTATCATTATTTGCTTTGAAAAAGTTATCCACAGGACAAAAAATAGATAGTTTGATATATATAATTTAAGGTAATGGGTATCTTTTAGACACTAAATAAAGGGGTTAAAATCTTTGAACGATTGACTTTTTGATTAATAAGAATAACTTTTTTAGATTTCGGTCTTGGGTTGAGGATCTTGAATTTAATTTGCCTTTCAGGTCTTCAAAGAAGTTTAACAATTTTATCAAATAGATCCTCATTACGATTGTTAAATCTGAATTCAATTTCTTTTAAATAGAGATGGAAATATTGTCTGGGACCTCTTCGGTAATGATAGAGCCAATTCTTGGCATAAGACCAGAAGCCCTCCAAACCATTAAGGTTCTGCTCATTGATTGATTTCCCTTTCTCTTTGGTAATTCTGATGTGTTTTCCTCGATAGACTAAAGAAACATAGGCTTTGTATTCGTCTGTATAATAGATACTTCCCTTCTGAGTATGTTTTTCTATCAAGGGCAGAAGGGTTTCTTTTTCTCTATTTTGAACGGGAAATACGGTTATTTTACCATTTCTCTGATAAATACCAAAGACAATGTGTTTTCCTTCAGCTCCCAACCTCTTTTACCAGCTCTTTTACCGCCAAACATTGTCTCATCCAATTCTAATTCACCGGAAAGATGGTGTAATTCAATTAAGGATTGATTGTAAAGAACTTTTCTAATTAGCTTGAAAAATCTTTCAATAGCTTTTTTACTCAAGCTCAACCCTTTAGATATTCTGAAAGCTGGAACCCCTAAAGCAAAAAGGTGGATAAGATAAGCCACAATGTTAAGAGAAGTCTTTATTCCTTCTAAGGAAGTTCCGGTAAACTCTCGAAAAGTAAAAAGACACCGGCCACAATGAAACCTCTTCTTTGCAAGATGATAGATTTTCGAGAATATTTACACCTCGGACAATGCCTTCTTCCTTGCCAACGAACTGCACGAAAATAGACCTCACTTTTCGTGCTACTATTATTAAAGAGATGAAAGAACCTATTTTCCCGAACATTTCTGGTCATTCCTTAATTATATCATAATGTCTACATCATACCCATTACGTTGGAAAAACAAGGCAGGGATAAATGGCTTAAAAGATGGAAAGAGCATATGACTATCCCCCATAACTTAAATCCACAGTCATTGGGTAGAGATGAACAGGAGAAAGTGCTTAGATACCTGCTTGTAAGGGTTTTGATTAACCAACAGGCAAGATTTGAAAAAGTAAGGGAGATGTCTATAAGAATATCTGAAGAATTTACAGATGTTCTCATATTCAAACCGTATAAGATTTCAGAATCAGAACTATTTAAGGCCTTTAAAGATGTTGCGGGTGAGAAAGGCTCACTCTTGTATAGGGTTGGTGCATTAGGAGGAATAAAACCAATTTTTCTCTTTACCTATCGTTTCAAAGCATATGAAGGTTTTATTAGATGGTTAAGCGAGGATAAACAAAATTTTCTTAGTATTATTGAAGAGCAATTGCGAAGCAATAAATCGTGGGGGCTTTTTGATTTCTTAAATACTCATCCTGTTCTTACTTCCGGTTGGGTGGGGAATGACCCAAAAGCTTGTAGAATGTATGTTAACTGGGTAGTTTTTCTTCTCAGTGAAATTTGGAAATCAAAAATAGTAAAATTAACTGATACCTTGATGATTGTTGATGGTCATGTAGGCAAAGTGTTTTGTAGGGGTGGACTTTTGGGTCAAGTGCTTTATGAAAATAGATGCCCCTATATCATCCAAGCAAGTAAGATGAGGCCACAGATAGAAGATGTTGATAGTCAAGAGATTTGACCCCTTATGTGCAAATAAAATTGACCCCTCTAATTAACCCTCTTTAGCTTATCCTTTACCCTGTAGCTACTGCCATTAATATAGAATATCAAGGCATGATGCACA
>Ga0209479_1001424_pt1 | contig 23636 bp, 24 predicted proteins | sample DewCreD2012metaG_2_FD_184112 | JGI IMG/M metagenome (GOLD analysis project Ga0209479, IMG submission 184112) | Hot spring sediment bacterial and archeal communities from British Columbia, Canada, to study Microbial Dark Matter (Phase II) - Dewar... ...
TGGGAAGTCATGCCACACTCATGGCTGCTATAATAGTGGCCAAAAGGCGATAAGGAGGTGGCCACGATGGAGATGAAGAGGAAGCGGCTCATGCCGAACGGGGTCGTCATGGGCCTTGTGGCAGGGCTGGCGCTGCTCTTTGTAGCCTGTGGCGGCAAGGGCGCTGCCCCTCCTCCCGAGGCGACGCCTGAGGTGGTGGAGCCTTCCTGCCTGCCGGAGGGGGTGCAGGTGCCGGAGCACCTGGTCAGGTGGGCGAGCATGTGCGACACCTGGGACCCGCTGCGCATCGACCCCCAGCTGCAGGGGGCCGTCCGCATCGGCCTCATCACGCCCGAGGACGGGCGCAAGATCGCCGAGGCGCTGCAGAGGTTCGAGGTCGCCTGGCGGGTCGCGCTGGTGACGAACGACCTGGACTGGATCAAGCGGCTGGGGGTAGCGACCCCCCGCTACGAGGACTGGGTGGAGAGGGAGCTGCGGCCTGGCCTGGAGAGGATCGACAGGGAGCGGGAGCAGAACGAGGGCCTGCGCTACACGGACTTCGCGGTGGGCCACTACAGCCCCACCCTGACGGCCGGCGTGCAGGGGGCAGGCGGCCTGACCTTCAGCGTCCGCTCCTGCGGGCGGGCCATCAGGGACTACTCCATCGACCTGGCCACGGGGGAGGAGGTCAAGCCCGTGGACGAGCGCAGCCGGGTGGTGGACGTGCGGCTCGTGCGCACTGCCGACGGGCGGGTGCTCGTGGACGACTACAAGACGGTGAACGCCCCCTGCCCGTACGACGGGGCGGCGCCCTTCGTGGAGTGAGAGGTGAGGCCGGGAGGTGATGGGCCATGAGGAGATGGGGGCTCGCGTCGCTCGCGCTCGCGGCCGCGGCGGCGCTCCTCGGCGCGACGGCGGCCTGGGCCGACGACGGGAGCTGCGCGAGTGTGGATAATGATAATGTCTGGGCCCAGGCCTGCCGCCAGGGCGGCGAGTACGTGGTGGGTGTAGGGATAAGCGGCGAGACCCCCACGATCCCCAGCCCCGGCAGCCCGCCCTCGTCCACAGCGGGTGGGCAGGCTCGCATCGACTGCTCGTCGGTAGTGGCCTTCAACCACGGCAACTGGTGGGTCTACAACTACTGCTACGGCACGGCCTGGCGGCCTGGGCCAAGCGGGATGTTCTGGGACTGCGCCGGCCTGGTGAGCCTCACCGGCAGTGCCACGGATATCCCCCTGACGGACGAGCAGATACAGGACTTCAGGCAGGCATGCAATCTCGAGGAGACGCCTCCTGCCCAGTGCTACCAGGAGGCGCGCAGCAAGCTCCGGCCGCCGGTGCCGGTCATCGGCGTGAACCCCCAGTTGGGGCTTACGGGCCTCAAGAGCTTCTTCTGGCTGGAGAACTACACGGACGACATGCGCCTCTCGCGCACCGTGTCGGTGTCCTGCCAGATCGGCGAGTGGCAGGGCGTGTCGGCCAGGATCGACGCCTGGGTGGCGCGCTACCACTGGAGCTTCGGCGACGGCTGGGGGATGGACTCGGTCACCCCGGGGGCGCCGTGGCCCGAGTGGGAGTCGGAGATCTACCACGTCTATGAGCGGTCGAGCCTGCAGCAGCCGGGCCAGAAGTACCTGGTGCGGGTCTGGGCCTACTGGCAGGGCCGCTTCACCGTGACGGCCGAGCGGGAGAACTGCACCACCAACGCCGGCGGGGGCCAGACCTGCACCACCGAGCGGCGCAACTTCGGCCCCTACTCGCTGGGCGAGATAGCCGTCATCGGCCGGCTGCCCTACCCGGTGCAGCAGGCGCAGAGCGTCATCCAGGCGCCCGAGGAGTGATGGGTATGGCACTGCTGGAAAGGCTGCTCCGGCGCCCCGGCAGCGGCCCGCTGCGGGTGGTCCTGCCACCCTCGTCGGCGCCGGCCCTGCGGCGAGAGGTGGAGGACGCCTGCCGCGAGTACGCCGCTGCGCTGGGGGTGAGGCTGCCGGCGCTGGTGGTGGAAGTGGTGGAGGCGAGCGGCGGCAGGCGGGCAGCGCGCCCTTCCTGGGAGCGGTTTGAGGGCCCAGGCGGAGTCCGCTACCGGCTGGTGGTGCCGCTGCGGGACGGGCGTCTAGAGGCGGCCGAGCTGCGGGAGCTGCTCCTTGCCGTCCTGGCAGATGCGGGCGCCATCGTGCGCGAGGTCGAGGCGAGGGCAGGTGGGGATGCTGCGGTGCATGGCCTCCGGAGGCCGTCATCGCCCGCGCCCTCCCCGGCGCCCGCCGTAGAGGAGAGGGTGGAGGAGAAGCAAGAGGGGCCGGCGCCACCGATGGCCCGACGGCCGTCGCCGCGGGTGTGGCGGCGGTGGCGGGGCAGGGGGTGGCTGACGGACCTGGAGTTGCCCCTGCCTGTGGGGTCGGAGGAGCTGCCGGAGCTTGCCGAGGCGCTGGGCCGGCGGCGGCTGGAGCTGGTGGAGGCGGTCCCCTTTCCGGCGACGGGGCCTGCCGCCCGCCTGGACGCGGTGGCCGACCTGGTCCTTGCCGAGCCCGAGCTTGCCATGGCGTGCCTCAGGGCCATGGCCAGGGGCGTCGAGAGGGGGTGGGCGGTCGTGGCCGTGCCGGCCCCCGAGGGGATGGCGGGGCGGCTCTTGCGGGTGGGGCAGGCCCTCGCCGGGGTGCGACTCGCCGCCGGCGCCATGCGGGAGGACGAGCGGGTCTACCTGCGGCTCCCCATGGGCATCGACCGGCTGGTGGCCTACCTGCAAGGGGGCTGGCTGGAGCGGGCTGTTGCCAGGGGCGTCGTGCGCGCCCTCGGGCAGCGCAACATGTGGGCAGGCCATGCCGCCACCAGGGCCAGGGTGAGGCTTGGCGGCGGCGAGGAGATGGAGCTGGACGTGCTCGTCCTGACCAGGCAGGGGGCCATCGTCTGGGCCGAGTGCGCCCTGAGCCTGCCCAACCTGGTCCAGCGTGCCCCGCGGCGGCGGCTCCTGAGGGGCGCCTGCTTTTTGCCTGAGGACGTGGTGCTGGCGGTATGTGCCCAGGCGAGCGCCGAGGAGGCCGAGCGGGTGCGGCGCGCCTACGGGTGGCCGGTGTGGCTGCTGGGCCAGGGGCGGGACGCTCTCCTGGAGGCGTTGGCCGGGAGCATGTACCCCTCCGGCGACGGCAGGGGCGCCGGCCTGGCGAGGCCGGCAGGCGAGCAGGTGGTCGTAGAACGCTGAAGGAGGCCGATGTGGAGGTGATAGGCATGCAGGCAGCAGCAGCGCGGAGGGCGCCTGCCGTGGGCGAGGCGCTGAGGGGCCTTGGCGCCTTCCTCCTGCTCGTGGCGGTCACGGCCGGAATAGGGGCGGCCCTGGTGCGGTTCGGCGAGCGGCCGGCCCTGCCGGCGAGGCTGCCCACCTGGGGCGATGTGGCGCAGGCCCTCATGGCCACCGAGCCGCCCCTGGAGGCGGCGCGCTACGTGGCCAGCATGGCCGGCTGGGCCGTGCTGACCTACGTGGCGGCGGTGCTGCTCCTGAGGGCCCTTGCCGGGACGGTGGTGGGCATCACCCGCGGCGCCGCCTGGGCGCAGGACCTGGAGCGGCTGGTGGACCTGGTCACGGTCCCCTGGGTGAAGAGGGGCATGAGCGGCGGCCTCATGGCGGCGCTGCTGGTGGCGTCCCTGGTCAAGGTCTCGCCCGAGCTGCCCAGGCTCTCCCTCGGAGGCAGCGGCGAGACGGTGGCTGCGGTGCCGCCGCATGTGGAGGCCCATGTGGTCCAGGCGGCGCCGGCCGCTGCGGCAGCGGTGGCTGCTCCTGAGGGCCCCATCTCTGGGGCGCCGTCGCCGGCAGATGCCCTGCAGGAGGCAGCAGGGATTGCCGCCGGAGAGGAGGGCCAGGCCCAGGCGCCGGCGCCGGCGCGGCGGCAGGTGGAGCTGCCGGCGCCGGTGGTGGGGGCGCCGTCCTCGGGCGGGCAGCACGAGGGGGCGGCCGTGCAGGGCGACGACGAGGCGCCCCAGGACCTGAACGTGCAGGCGCCCGGAGTGCGCCTCCCGGGCAAGCTCCAGGGGAGGTAGGGGCCGTGCCGGCGCGGCGGCGGGAGGGCCTGCGTGCTGCCGTTCTGGCCTGCTCCCCTCTCGAAGAGGCAGGCCTTGGGCGGCTGCTGGGGCGCCTGGGCGTCCGGGTGGACAGGGAGGCGCCGGTGGCGGTGGCGGCCGGCCCCTGCTGCCTGGCGGCGGCGTCTTCCCTGCCAGGCCGCGTGGTGGTGCTCCTGGAGGCGGTCGACGGGCGGTCGGTGCGGCGGGCCCTGGCCCTGGGCGCCACGGCGGTCGTGCCTGCCGGCGACGGCGAGCTGCTGCGGCGGGCGGTGCGGGCGGCCGGCTGGGGCCTTGCCGTCCTCCCCGGTGATGTGCCCTGGCAGGAGGGGCTGCGCACTGCTCCTGTCGAGAGGCGGAGGGAGCGGGAGGAGCGGCTGCGGCGTCTGCTGGCCGAGGGCCGCAGCCTGGACGAGATAGCCTCGCTCCTCGGCGTCTCGCGGTCGTGGGTGAAGCTGCGGGTGGGCCGCCTGTGCCGGTCCACGGGCGGCATCCGGCCCCGCCAGCTGCGGGTAGCCCTCATGCTCGCCGAGGGGGACGGCAGGGCGGGCCTGCATGCGGTGATGCCATGAGCGGGCGTCCTGTCATACCGGTGGTCGTGCTGGGCGACGTGGAGGGCGGCGAGCGGCGCCGCCTGGAGGAGATGACGCGGCAGGTGGCGGCGAGCTACGGCCTGGAGGGGGCGGTGCTGCTGTCGGTGGAACGGGACAGGGAGGGCGTGCGTGCGGTGCGGACGCCGGCGGGGATCGTCCTGCTGCAGGTGCCGGAGGCGAGCCCCTGGGTGGTGATGGAGGCGGTCCGGCAGGCTGCCGCCGGGGGGCCATCCTCCCGGAAGGACGGCGCCGGGCCGGCGGCGGTGGTGGATGGCTCGTCGCTGGCTCGGTCCTGGGCCCAGGGCGGCGGGCCGGCGCGGCTGGACGCCATAACGAGGACGCTCAGGGTGCTTCAGGGCTGGGGCCTTGGGCGGTCGCAGGTGATGGTGGTAGTGGACGAGCCCCTGCGCGAGGAGATAGACGACCTGCCCGGCTTCCTTGCCCTGGAGAGAGGGGGGTTGCTGGTGATGGCGCCCACGGCAGAGGAGGCGTGGCAGGTAGCGCTTGCCGCCGCTGCCGGCGGGGCGAGGCTCGTCACCGGGCGCGACCCTGCCCGGGATGCCGGGCAGCATCCCTGGCTGCTGGACCGGGGCCGGGTGCTCATGCCCCGCCCGGACGGGGGTGACCTGCTGCTCGTGCCGGCCCTGCCGGCGCAGCCGGTGGCCATGGTGCCCGCCGGGATGGGGCGGCGCGTCGCGGCCTACCTGGTGGACGCGCTCCTGGGCTGGGCCGTCGCCCTTGGGGTGCAGTTCCTGGTGGCCGTGGCGGTCCTTGCGCTCTCAGGCCCGGCCGATGCCGAGGCGGCGGGCAGGCAGGCGGACGTGGCCATGGCCATAGGCCTGCCGGTAGGGGCGGTGGCGAGCTTCCTCTACCGGCCCCTCTGTGAGGGGAGCAGGTGGCAGGCCACGGTGGGGAAGCGCCTGCTGGGGCTGCGGGTGGCCCGGGCCGACGGCGGCGACCTGGACTTCTGGCAGGCCCTCTTGCGGCAGCTGGCCCGCCTCGCTTGCGAGCTCACGCTGGGCATCGGCTACCTGGTCGCCTTCTGGACCAGGCGCAGGCAGGGGCTCCATGACCTCATAGCGGGGACGGTGGTGGTGAGGAGGGAGCAGGGATGAGCGGCAGTGCGCGGCTGCGGGCAGGAAGCGTCCTCTGTCTCCCTCCTACTGCCGGCAGGCCCAACGACTGGCTCCGCTTCTGGCGCCTGCCGGCGGAGGAGGTGCGCTTCACCGGTGACGGCCGGGTGGAGCTGCCCCTTGTGGGGTACGTGCGCCTCAAGCTCCACCCCGTATGGGCACCGTCGCCGGAGCACATGGCCGGCCTGTTCGGCCTGGAGGCGCAGGCGGTGGTGGACTGCGGCGACGGCTGGGTGCTGGTGCCGGTGCCCAACGGCGCCATGGCGGTGAGGGAGGGGAGGGTGCTGCTGTGGTGCGTGTCCCTGGCGCCGGAGGTGGTGGACCTGGAGGAGATGGTGCTGGGCACCAGGCACCGGCAGTGGCACCTGTTCTACCAGGAGACGCAGCGCTACCGGCGCCGCCTGGGCTACAGCCCTGCCGAGGAGGGCGAGGTCCTCTACGGCGGGGCCGTGGGGGGCAAGGTCCCCTACGGCTGCCGCGTGGTGTTGCCGGCGCGGCTACTGCGGCCGGAGGAGGCCATGGCAGCGCCGGCAGGCGGGTGGGCGCTTGCGGCCGAGATGGCCTTCCCCGAGAGGGGGCAGGAGGCGCCGTGGGTGCCGGCCCAGGAGGGGGCGCTGCCGGAAGCTCCCCCTGCCCCTGCGGCGCCCCCGCCCGTGCCGGAGGCTGCCCCCGGGGAGGCGCCGGCCCCTTCCCTCCCCCGAGCAGGCGAAGGGGAGGAAGGGGCCATCCCCGCCGAGGGGCGGCCGGGCCGCGGCGGGCGGCGGCCGCTCCCCTTGCGTGAGGCTGCCCTGGCCATCGCCCGCGCCGCATCGTCGCTGGTGATGCGGCCTGAGGAGCCTGAGCCCGAGGAGGGGGGCGACGGCGCCACCGACTACCTGGAGGTGATGGGAGGGGTGCGCACCCTCCTGTGGGCGCTCTCCGAGAGGGGGCTGCCGGTGAGGGGCGTGCCCGCCGTCTGGGCGCGGGGCAGGGCGGCCGGGCTGGTGGTGGAGCTGTCGCGCGAGGTGGACGAGCAGGCCGTCAGGGCGGCGGTGGAGAAAGCTGCCCGGGAGCTGCGGGCGCCGGTGCAGCGGCTGCGGCGGGTGGCGGGGCGCATGTGGGAGCTGAGCTGTGGCGAGCTGCCGCCTGCGCGGCCCGAGGGGGCGACGGTGGCGGCGGCGGCCGTGCCGGTGGGCAGGCGCGAGGAGCCGGGGGCGGCGCCGTGGGTGGTGCTCGCCGACCTGGGGTCGCCCGGGGGCCTGCTGCTGGACGCGTCGCCGCAGGACGAGGCGCGCTTCCTGTCCTGGTGGGTGGCAGCCGCGTCGCTGGCCCTGCCGGGCCTGCAGGTATGGGCCCAGGAGGGGACGGCGGCGGAGCGGCAGGCCGTGCGGCGCCTGGCGTCGTCGGGGGAGGCCGTGGACGCCCTGTACGACGAGGTGGTGGGCCGCTTCGAGGCTGAGGGGCGCCAGGCGGCGCCCTTGCTGGCCGTGATGCGCCTCCCGGAGGAGCGGGAGCGGGAGATGGCGGTGACCCTGGCAGCGCGTGGCCCCGAGGTGGGCTGCTACCTGGTGGTGCTGGGGCCTGCCGAAGCGGGGCGGTTCCCCGCCTGGGTGAAGGTCAGGGAGGGGCAGGTGGAGGCGGAGATAGCGGGCGGAAGGGCGCGCCTCTCGCTGCCGCAGGTAGAGGGTCCGGCGGAGGCGGCCCCCGTGGGTGAAACGGCCGCCGCCGGCCCGGGCATGAGCGGGCCGGAGGGGCTGGCGGAGGCGGCAGGCATGTCCCTCCCCGCCCGCGATGAGGGCCTCCATCTCGACGAGGGAGGCGTGGCGGAGGCTGCCGCCCCCATGGATGAAGCGGCGGCTGCCGCTGCCCTAGACGTAGCGGCGGAGGCAGTAGCTCCCATGGATGAGACGGTCGCTGCTGCCCCGCACGTAGCGGCGGGGGAGGAGGGGGCGCCTCCTTTCCCGGACGAGGGGAGGTCGCAGGAGAGCCTGCCCGCCCAGGAGGGGCCGGCCGGAGAAGGGGCGGAGGAGGGGCAGGCGTGGGCCGAGGCCCCGGCGCCGGAGAGGGGCGCGTCCGTCCTTAGGGAGGACCTATCGGCGCCGGTCGCTTCCCCTGAGGACCAGGAGGGCCTTGAGCCTGCGGCGGAGGGACCTCTGCCCACAGCGGAAGGGCCGGCAGGCGAGGGTGTCGCGGCCGGCCCCGTGGGGAGGCCGCTGGAGGTGGCGGTGCTGGGGCCCCTGCGGACGTCGCTGGCGCTGGACCGGCAGGCGGCGCGGGAGCTCTTGGCGCTGCTCGTCCTGCGGGAGGGCGAGCTCGGGCGGGACGAGGCGGCGGCACTCTTGGAGGAGGGCAGGCTGGGTGCCGGCGTTGGTGTGGCCTATGCCCTCAACAAGCTGCGGCTGGCGGTGAAGGCGCTGCGGCGTGCCTGTGAGGAGGCGGGCCTGCCGCGGGGCATCTTCGGCGTGCAGCGCAGCGGCCAGGTGGTGGTGGTGCGGCAGTGGGTCCACTGCGACCTGTGGGAGGCCCTGGAGCTGGCGACGGCGGTGGCGGGGGGTATGGGGGGCGAGGCGGAGGTGCGGCGGCTGGCGGACCTGGTGCGGGGCCCCATCCTGGAGGGCGAGGCGTACTCGTGGGCCGAGCAGGAGGCGGCGCGGGTGGAGCGGCGCCTGAAGGGGCTGCTCCTGCGGGCGGCGAGGAGGCTTGCCGGCGAGGGCAGGCACGAGCTGGCGGTCGAGCTGTCGGAGGCGGTGAGGCGGCTGGACCCGCTGGACGAGGCTGCCCTGAGGCAGGAGCTGGAGTCGCTCCTGGCCCAGGGGCAGGTGGCCCGGGCGCGGGGCATCTACCGGTCGTTCCTGCGCGACCTGCGGCGGCTCCTGGACGACGAGGAGGCGACCCCCGAGGACGAGACGGTGGAGCTGGCCCGCCGCCTGGAGGGGGTCGAGTGAGGGCCGGCGGGAATGAGGGCCAGGGGTCATGGGTCGAGGGGGCGCCTTGGGCAGTCGCTCCTGGAGTTCGCCCTGGTGGCGCCGGTGCTGCTGATGCTGGTGGGGGCGGGCCTCGATTTCGGGCTGGCGGTCTACGCGCGCGCCCGTGCGGAGGCGGCGGTCCGCGAGGGGGCAAGGCTGGGGAGCGTCATCTGGCAGGACCCGGCGGCCGACGCTCAGGTGAGGGACCGGGTGCTGGCCGAAGCGGGCCGGCCGCCGCGGGCAGCGCTGGGGCAGGTACAGGTGAGCTATCCCGACGGCCGGGTGCGGGGAGGGCGCATCGCGGTGCGGCTGCCCTGCAGCTACGACCCGGCGCTGCCGCCCCTCACCTGGGCGGCGCAGGTGGTGCCGTGCGATGCTGAGGCGAGCATGCGGCTGGAGTGAGCGGGAAAGGGGGCAGGCGCTTGCCCTGGCAGCGCTCCTCATGGGGGCCCTCATCGCTGCCGCTGCCCTTGCGCTGGACGTAGGGCGGGCCGAGGTGGAGAGGAGGCTGCTCGCCAAGGCTGCCGATGCGGCGGCCCTGGCGGGCGTGCAGCGGCTGCCTTACGACTCGGCGGGGGCAAGACAGGATGCGCTGCGCTATGCCTCCCTCAATGCGCCGGGCAGGGAGGCGAGCGCCGAGGTGTCGCCTGACGGGACGGCCATCACGGTAACGGTACGGAGCTCCTCCTTCCGGCTGTACCTGGGAGCGCTCCTGGGGCGCGGCACGCTGGGCCTCTCCAAGAGGGCCACGGCGGCGGTGCGGTCGGTGGTGGAGGCGGACTCGGTGATGCCATGGGGCCTGCGGGAGTCGACGCGGCGGGCCGCCTCCTACGGGTCGGTGGTGGTGCTCAAGTACGACTCGCAGAGCGCCACGGGGAGCGACTTTGGCGCCCTCAGGATCGGCGGCAGCGGGGCGAGCACCTACCGTGACAACATCAGGAACGGCGCCCGGGTGAGGGCCGGGACGACCTATCAGGTGGAGCCGGGCAACATGGTGGGCCCCACCAGGCAGGGGCTGCAGGACCGGCTGGCGGCCACCGACCCGGCCTGCGACACGTTCGATGAGGTCTTCTCGTATGACCCGCAGGCGCGGTCCTGGCGCTTCAACAGCCCCCGCTGCAATCCCTGGTCGGGCCAGGGCGCCGGCTCCAAGAGGGTGGTGCTGGTGCCGGTGGTCCAGGACCCGTCGGGGGGCAGCTCCGGGCAGGTGGTGCCTACGGGCTTCGCCCTGGTCTTCCTGGAGGGGCTGGACTCGTGCACCGGCAGCTCGTGCCAGGTGAGGGCGCGGTTCGTCGTGGCTGCCGGCGACGTGCGGGCGGTGCTGGGGCCGTACTCGGCGGGCACGGACCTGATGGTGACGGGGCTGGTGCACTAGATGGCGGTGGCAGCGCCTGCCCTGCGGAGGGCGAGGACGTGGCTTGCCCTGGCATGCGGGGCGGGGGCGGCGGCCTTGGTCTACATGGTCGTGTCGGCGGCAGGGAGGGAGGCGCCGGGGCCGGCAGGCGCTCCGGCGGTGCCGCTCGTGCCGGTGGTGGTGGCGGCAAGACCCCTTGCGGCGGGCACGGTCATCGGGGAGGGCGACGTGACCGTGAGGGAGGCGCCGGCCGATGCCGTGGCCGACGGCGCCCTTGCCCATCGGGAGGACGCCGTAGGGAGGACCGTGCTCTATCCCCTGGCGAGAGGGGAGCAGGTGCTAGCGCAGAAGCTCGCGCCCCAGGGGGCGGCGCCGGGCGATGCGGCGGCTGCCCTGCCGCCCGGCAGGGTGGGGGTGGCCGTGAAGGTGGCGCCTGAGACGGCGGCAGGCGGCCTTTTGCGGCCGGGCGACCGGGTGGACGTGGTGGCGGCCCTCCCGGCGGGGGTGGGTGAGCAGGAGGCGTGGGTGGCGTGCGTGGTGGCGCGGGACGTGCCCGTGCTGGCGGTGGGCCAGGAGGTGGCACGGCCCGGGGAGGGCGGTGCCCTTGCCAGGGGCGGCAAGGGCGCGGCCGAGGCCGGCACGGTGACGCTGGCGGCGTCGCCGGAGCAGGCGCTTGCCCTGTGGGCGGCTGCCCAGCGGGGCAGGCTCTCGCTGGCGCTGCGCGGCCTTGCAGGGCCGGCGGGGCAGGCGGGGCCTCAGCCGGCATTGCCGCTGCCGGCAGACGTGGCCGACCTGTGTCGCGGCAGGTGAAAGGTTGTGCCCTGTAGGGGCAGGAGGTGAGCGTCATGACCCGGTACGGTGATGTGTTGGGCGAGGTGAGGGCTGCCTGGCAGGACGCCGTCGATGCTACCCGGCGGACGGCCGAGGCTGCAAGGGCCCTCCTTGCGTCGCCGGCGAGGCTCGATGGCCTGGAGCAGGCGCTGGGGGTGCTGCAGCGCCAGGTGGAGGGCCTCGGCGGGCGGCTGGGGGAGGTGGAGGAGGCCATGAGGGAGGCTGCCGAGGCGCTGGAGGCGCGCAAGGAGGCCGAGGGCCGGCTGGGGGCTGAGATGGGGGCGCTGCGGTCCCAGCTGGGGTCGCTGGCGGCAGCGGTGGAGGGGGTGCAGGCGGCCGTCAGGGGCCTGGACGAGCGCCTGTCGGAGCTGGAGGACGCCTTCCGGCGGCGGCTGGAGATGGAGCGGGACGCCCTGCGGCAGCTGGCCGAGGGAGGGGCGGGCCTCGTGGCGCCGCTGCTCGGCGCCGAGGGTCAGGGCGGGCCTCTCGCTGCGGCGGAGGCGGCGCAGGCCGGGCCGGCGGCGGTCGCTGAGGGGACTTGGGGGGATGCCGGGGCCGTCGCCGAGGATGGTCAGGGCGAGGAGATGGCCCTTGCGGCTGCCGAGGCGCCGGAGGCAGGATACGCCCACGAGATGGGCGTGGAGGAGGAGGCGGAGGACGAGGCGGCGGCCATCATGCCCGCGAGCGGCAACCCCGAGGCGGACGCGCGCCGCCTGAAGGAGCGGCTTGAGGAGCGGCGGCGCATGCTGGAAGGGGAGCGGCGGGGGCTGCGCCGCTTCCTGCGGCTGTGAGGGCATGGAGGGCGCCGTGCGGACGCGACCGGCAGGGGAACGGGGCGGCTGCCCCCGCTGCAGCGGCCCCGTCGTGAGGGAGCGGGACCGGTTCGGCCCCTTCCTCACATGTCTTGCCTGCGGCTGGCTGGAGGACCGGGCCGCCGACCTGGGAGATGACGACCTGCAGGCCCTCGTGCCGCAAGACGTCTGGGAGCGGGTGATGGCGCTCCTTGCCGGGGGTCATGGGGGCCAAGAGCAGGCGAGCGGCGGGCAATGACGGCGGCATCGGTCGTGGCCGGCGCGGCGGCGGGGGCGGCAGCGGGGCTTGTGGCTGCCGCCCTCGTGCGCAGGCGTTACCCTGCCGGGGCAGGCCCCTGCGGGTTCGAGGGGCGGGCGCCGGGGTCGCTGCCGGTGGCGACGGCGGCGCCGGTGGCGGCAGCTCTCCTGGGAGGTCTTGCCGGCATCGCCGGCGGCGGGGGCGCCGTCGAGGCGGCGGCGAGGGGCATGATGCTGGCGCTGCTGGTCACGCTCTCGCTCATGGACCTGGAGCGGGGCCTGCTGCCCGACGTGCTCACCCTGCCTGGCTGTGCCCTGGCCGTTGCCCTGGCGCCCTGGCTGGCGGGCGGCTACCGGGAGGCGGTGCTGGGAGGGGGTACGGCGTTCGCCATCGCCCTCGTCCTCTACCTTGTCCCCTGGGGGTCGCTGGGAGCGGGCGACGTGAAGCTGTGCGCCCTCCTGGGCTGTGCCCTGGGGCTGCCGCGGGTGCTGGACGCCCTCCTGGCAGGGGTGACCCTGGGCGCCCTGGGGGCCGTCGCCTACATGGCGTGGCCGGCAAGGGACGGCGGCGGGGTGGGTGTGCTCCGGCGCATGTGGCGCAGGCGTCGCGACGCCATCCCTTACGGCCCCTTCCTGGCGGCAGGGGGGGCCATCTTCCTTGCGGGGGGAGGGCTGTGGCGATGACGGGGCGGGGCGCTGCCCTTGCGGCGCCGGCGCGGCCGGCAAGGGCAGCCCTGGCGGCGATGCCCGCCCTGGCCCCTGCCGCCTTCGTCTCCCTGCTCATGCTGGCGGTAGCCCTCCCCATCGTCATGGGCGGGCCGCTGCCGCCGGGCGACGGCGGCCTCTTCTACGTCATCATACGGCGCCTCATGGAGCGCCCCGGGGACCGCTCGCCCCTGGCCTGGTCCGGCACGGAGCTGCCCCTGGGCTACCCGCCCCTGGGCTTCTATCTGGCGGCCGCCCTCGCTCGACTGGGGATGGCGCCCGAGGAGGCGATGCGCACCGTCGCCCTGGGCGGCACGGTCCTTGCCGCCGGCGCCGGGGCGTTGGCGCTATGGCGGCTGGCGTCGGCGCCGCAGGCGGCATGGGTCGCTGCCCTCTTGATGATAGGGCTGCCGCGCTTCTGGGCGGGCCAGCTGGCGGGCGGGGGCGTGACGCGGGCACCGGGCCTCTTCTTCTGTCTCCTGGCCTGGCTGGCCGCCCTGGGGCCGGCAAGGCTGAGGACGAGGGCCGTCCTCGCCGGTGCCCTTGCCGGCGTGGCGATGCTCTTCCACCCCGAGATGGGCCTCTATGGCGCTGCCGGCGCCCTCGTCCTGATGGCGGCGCGGGCGGAGGAGGGGACGAGGCTCGGGGCCCTGGGGTGCGGCCTCCTTGCCTGCCTGGTGGCCGCCCTGGTGTCCTCCCCCTGGTGGGCAAGCGTGGCGGTGCGCTACGGGGTGGGAACGCTCCTCGGGGCGGCTGCCGGCTCCCAGGGGGGTGCCGAGCTGCGGCTGCTGGTGCCCCTCCTGCCGCCGGTCTACGGCGAGGCGGCGCCGTGGCCCGTGGCGGCCGTCGCCATGGCGGGGACGGTGGCCATAGCGGCCCGCGGCAAGTGGCTGCCCCTTCTCATGGCGGCCTGGCTGGTGATGGTGGATCCCCGAAAGGGGACGGTGGTGGCGGCCCTTCCCCTGGCGCTGGGAGGGGGCGAGGCGCTGTGGGCCCTTGCGCGGCCTCTTGCGACCAGGTGGAAGGGGGCAGCGGCGGCGCTGGCCGTCGGTGCGTGCGCCCTCGTCATCTGGACGGCGGCGAGGGCCCATGCGTCGCCATCATGGCCCCTGGTCAAGGTGAGCACGGCGGAGCTGGCGGCCATGGAGGAAGTGGAGCGCTCCCTGCCACCTGGGGGAAGGGTGCTCGTGCTGGCGGGAGGGCCGTGGGTCCGTGACCCCTGGTCCGACTGGGGGCCTGCCCTTACGGGGAGGGAGTTCGTGCTGACGGTCCAGGGGAGCGAGTGGCTGGGGCCTCAGGAGTTCGGGGCGCGGAGGGAGCGCTACCGGGCGGTCCAGGAGTGCGCGGCCGCCGGCGATGTGGGCTGCATCGAGGGGTGGCTCCGGGAGCTGCGGCCGGATGCGGTGTGGGTGACCAGGGGCTGCCCCTGCCATGAGGTCGAGGAGCGGCTGCAGCAGATGGGTGCGGCACCCCTGAGCGGGGGGCTGTACCTGCTGGGAGAAGGTGTGAGCGATAATTTGCGATAATTGTAACAGGACGGAAAGGAGGCGAGAGACGATGGCCCTACTTGGTTACGTTGCGGTGGTGCTGGTGGCGATGGGAGGCGCCGCCGTAGTGGGATGGGCCTATACCGAGTGGAATCGGCGTCAGTATAGGAGCATCGGGCGGGCCATCGGGGAGGCGACCGGCGGAGGCGGCGGTCACTATGGCGGCTACTACAGTGGCCAGGGCTGGCAGCAGTCGCGCCCATCGGCAGGGAAAGGGGGCCTGGAGAAGAGGCTGCAGGAGATGGGAGACGACTGGGAGCGGGGCTTCCGGGACCTGGGGCGGCAGCTGAAGGCCGGCTGGGAGAAGGCCGTCGGCGCTGTGAAGGGGGCGCTTTCCCGGGGCTGGAAGGAGGCCCGGGAGAGGTTGCCCGAGAAGCCGCCGCGGCTCTTCCTGAGGAGCCCGTGGGTGGGTCGCTCCCTAGGAATAGGAGGGGGCATGATGCTTGCCGCCGGCATCGGCCTCGGGGTGACTAGCATGCTCTCGGGGGGAGATGCTGCCGTCGGGGAAGCGTCTCGTGATGGGGTGGAGGCGCTGTCGCAGGGACGGCTGGAGGCGCTCGGGAGGGCCTGGTTCACCTACGACGGCGACCTCGGCTCGTGGCTCTCTGGGCTGGAGCCGTTCCTCGTGCCCGGGGCTGTGGGCCCTCTGGGGGAGTGCGCTCGCAGCTCCACAGGCTTCCCGCTGGTCTGGCGGCTGGCGCGGACGCGCATCGTCGAGGGCCCCTGGGTGGAGGTCCAGGGCAGGCTTGCCGACCTGGATTACGGCATCTCCGGCAGGGGCGGCGCCGTGGGGCACCCCGGCATCAAGAGGCGCTACGGCGTGGAGCTGGGGCCGGACGACATAGGCGTGCGCATAGCGGCGGTGGTGGCGAGGGAGCTGCCGCCCGAGAAGGCGGCCCTGCCGGGGACCGACATCATCACCCGCCCCCAGAAGGTGACGGCCCAGCTCTTTGTCCTGAAGGACGGGAGGGCCGTCCCCGACGAGACCGAGTGCGGCCGGGGCGTGCTGTTCGTCGGCTAATGTGGGCATCATGCCGGCAAAGAAGCGGCCGGGGAGGCGAAGGACGGACAAGGGGGCGCTGGGGCGGCCTGGCAGCCTGCCGCCGCCCCCTCCCCTGGTGGCAGCCGCTTTCGGCACCGGGGGGCAGGCACGTCGCTCCCGGGAGGGGCATAGGAGGAGGCAGGCGCCCTATAGGATGCGGCAGGGGCGCTCATGGCGGAGGTGAGCGGGCCATGATGGCAGGAAGGCGTGCAGGGCCGGAGGGGGCGGACCGGGACGGCGCCGTGGGTGGGCTCCTGGCGGCAGTGGCCTACCTTGCCATCGGCGCCGGCGCAGGAGCGGGGGTGGCGATGCCCGGCCCTGACGCTGCCTGGTGGGTGCCGGCGCGCGTCGCCCTGGGTCTTGCCGCCGGCAGCCTGGCCGCCGGCATCGCCCTCATAGCGGTGGCGGCGCTGTGGGCGGGCTGCCGGCGCCTGCTCATGGGGGAGGGTGACCGGTGATGGTGGCCGGCTGGGCAGGATGCCTCTTCAGCTCGCTCCTCACAGCGGCCGGCAGCCTGGCGCTGGGCCTTGCCACCGCCGTGTGGCGGGCGGTGGACATGCTGGCGGGATATGCGGGCACGGGCCTGCTGGCGGCCGTCGCTGCCGGGCTGGCCGTGTGGGCGGGCTGGACATGGCTGGACCACCAGCTTGCTGCCCTGCCGGAGGCGTGGCTTCCCGATCGGAGGGGGTGAGGCAGTTGCGCGCACGGGGACGGTGGGCGGTGGCAAGCCTGGCGGTCGCCATGCTGTTGCTTGCGGCCGCCTGCAGCGGCGGCGACGCCATCCTTGCCGGCGTCGGCGGGGGCAAGAAGGGGACGACACCCCCGGGAGCGACGCCCTCGCCGCCGGGCATGCTGCCGGCGGCGAGGGTGCTGCGGGTGGTGGACGGCGACACCATCGAGGTGGAGATGGGCAGGAGGCGCTTCACCGTGAGGTACATCGGCATCGACACGCCCGAGACGGTGGACCCGCGCCGGCCGGTCATGTGCTACGGGAAGGAGGCAGCCCGGCGCAACGCCGAGCTGGTGGAGGGGAAGACGGTGCTCTTGGAGAAGGACGTCTCGGAGACGGACCGCTATGGGCGGCTGCTGCGCTACGTCTGGGCCGGCGGCCGCATGGTCAACGCCGTGCTGGTGGAGGAGGGCTACGCTCGCGCCCACACCGTGCCGCCCGACGTGAAGTATGCCGACCTCTTCCGGCAGCTGGAGCGGGAGGCACGGGAGCAGGGCCGTGGCCTGTGGGGTAGCTGTCCGGCCTTCGGTAGCCCGGCGTAATGGGGATGAGAGATGTCGCTCACATCGCATCTCAAGGACAGGGCGTCGCCCATCAGGGCATGGTTCGAGTCGTCCTTCCCCGATAAGCGCCGCTTTCTGACCTGGTGGCGGGACAGAACAGCAGGCCTCGAGACGCGGAGGCCGGAAGGGGCGGGGGGCGACTACCCATGGGGCCTTGTGGGGACCGCTGCCGACCTGAGGCTGCGCCTGGCCCTTCGGACCGTTCCCCCGGTCTCGCTGGTCGCAGCCGGGGGGGGCAACGTGTGGACTTGTTGGCCCGGAGGCGATGCCATCCTTTTTGGCGACGAGATGGCATCGCTGTGCGAGCGATGGGAGGGACGACCATATCTCAGAGGCCTTGCCGGCCGCGAGGAGCGGGAGCTTGCGCGCCTCTGCCTGGCGCTGGCCTGGTTCGAGACGTACAAGCGGACCTGGAAGGTGCCGCCCGAGGTCGCCGCTGCCGGCTCGGTGGACGAGATGCTGGCAGCCACCCCATCGGCCGACATTGCCGTGGACGATCTGGTAGAGTTGGAGCGGCTGTTCGAGAGGTCGCGGCAGCAGTGGCCGTCGCCGGACGAGGTGGTCCTGGGGCCGACGTTCGACGGCAGCGTCGATGTCGGCGGGGCCGATGCCGATGTGGTCATCGGGCGGCGCCTGTGGGACTTCAAGTGCACTACGACACCTGGCAGGGCGGGCGCCGCGTTCTGGCCCTACCAGCTGCTGGGCTACGCCTTCCTGGACTACGGCGACAGGTGGCGGCTGGAGTCGGTGGGCATCTACCTGGTGAGGCAGGGGGCATGGTTCTCGTGGCCGGTGCAAGAGCTGATAGAGCTGCTGGGGGGCGGCTCTCGCCTGTCGGTGGCGGAGTGGCGGGCGCGGTTCCGTGATGTAGCGGCTGCCGTGCGACCGGCCCTTTCGGTGCTGCCCGACGCTACTGGGGAACATCGGGGAGGCAGCGGCGAACATGCTCATGCCAGGGGAGTGCTTGGCTGGGTGAGAAATCTTCTCGGGTTTCGGCGGATGAGACAGTAGGGTCCGCTCGCAAGCGGCGGCGGGTGCTGTTGGAGCCAGCTGTCGCAGAGTGGAATAAGTGTGCGAGGGAAGAGAGGGTGGGACGACCGTGAAGTCGCAGGGCGAGAGAGGTAAGGGGCTAGCTGCCCTCGTCACTCCTGGCCAGGCGCACCGGTTGCCGGTGCATCGCTGGTTCCTGTTCCCTCATAGCTTCAGCCCCGGGTTGGTGGACTGGGTCATAGGCCGCGTGGGTGACGAGGTAGGGTACATTGAGGATCCGTTCGTCGGCGCCGGTACGACTGTCCGTCGAGCGCAAGAGCTTGGCATATCCGCATGCGGGTACGATCTGCTGCCGCTTGCCGTCACTGTGACGCAGGCGAAGATCACGCGCTACGATGCTGGCGCTCTACAGCGCCGCTGGCATCTTTTGAGGCCTGTCGTAGAGAGCCTGGGCCGCATGGCCGAGGAGTGGGACTGCGCAGAGATGACGGCAGTCCCTGCTATCGCACGCTGGGCATTGTCGCCGGCCGTGCTATGGCTCATGACAGCGGTGCGCGGTGTGATACGGGAGTGGACCAGCCCGCATGAGGAAGCGTTTTTCACCACCGCGCTGCTGCGGTGCCTGATAGGCCTGAGCGGGGCGAGGCGCGACGGCGGGTGGCTGCGACGTGTGGGTGAGCCGGAGGGAGACCCAAGGAGGGCAGTCGAAAGGCTCGATGCCGCCGTTGCCGACATGCTGGCAGATGTCGCGAGCGATGTCCTCCGAGGGCGTGGAGGAACGTGGCATGTGATGCCGGCGGATGCGAGGGCGCTGCCGCCGCCGGCTTGCCCGGTGGATGGGATTATCACATCGCCGCCCTACTTGAACAGGCATGACTATACGCGCATCTTTGCCCTGGAGCTGGTAGTGGGGTGGGGCTACAACGAGCGCGACATCATCGGCCTACGGAGAAGGTTGGTCAGGTCCCATATCGAGGTGGGGCGGCCACCGGCTCAAGCGCGTGACCTGTTTCCTGCATCGCTTCGGCAGGCGCTGAGACAGGTGGCCGAGGCGAGCCGTGATGGGCGGGTTCCCCGGATGGTGGAGGCTTACTTCGACGACATGGCGCTGGTGTTAAGGCAGCTGCGCACCCGGGTGAGGCCGGGCGGCTTTGTGGCAGTTGTTGTGGGCAATGCGCGGTACAGCGGCGTTATGGTTGAGGTGGACGAGATCCTGGCGGAGATGGGGGAGCGGGTAGGCCTGAGGTGCCGCGAGATCATCACAGCGCGGGTGCGCAATAACAGTGCCCAGCAGATGGGGGCCTTCGGCAAGCTGCCAGCACGGGAGAGTGTGGTCATCTGGCGGCGAGAGTAGGCAAGCTGGCATGGCCCTGGGTATACTCAGTTGAGGTGACACAGGCGGCTTGGAAGTCGCCGCTTCCCGTCGGAGACTGCAGACCTGGGCACGACAACCCCGGTTGCGGGGTCTAGGCCCTGCTGTTCCGTGCGGCTGGGGGTTCGACTTGGCAGTGCCTGGAATCGGCCCGACTAGCTCTTGCAGGACCATCGGTTCATGGTCCAACATCGACTGGCCGGAGTGGCATCATGACCTCGAAATGGTGGCAGCCTGGGCCATCGTGGGTGGCCGGGCGATCCCGGTGACTGTGGGGCCTGACGGGGGAGGAGCCGGTGGAGTTTGGAGGAATTGCTGAGGCGGCCATGGCTCTCTGGATGCGAGGAAGTGTTTCCTTTGTCGCCCTACGGGAGTTAATCAGCTATATCGAGCAACACCCCGAGGGCGTGTGGGCCAAAGAGATGGAGGTGTGGGCGCGAGAGAAAGCCCGTCTCCGCATCCAAAGCGGAAAGCTGGTCTCCAAGACCACGGTTTACCACTATCGCAACACTTTACGCCACTTGGGGATCTTGGTTGTGACAGGCAGGCGCTATCGGATAGCCAAGGAACAGCCCCTGGTCGCTGAACTTTTGGAAGCCATTCGGCCAGGAGCTCCTGATCTTTCCCTGGAGGAGCGGGAACTCTTTGCCCGCTTTGTGGTTCAGGACCGCGATTGCCAAAAGCAGTTCTTTGACCTTTTCATGCCGCCAGGAACAAAGTGCTATGACCTGGAAGCCTTTTTAGAGAATGGCAGGCCGGTGGTTTGGCGACGCGAGGATGAAGGCATCGAGATGCTGCACAGCGTAGAGCACCCCGAGCAACGGCTTTTGCTGGACTCCGAGGACAAACGGCAGGCCATCCTTTACGGGGTACGCTATTGGGCACGTAATCAGCTCCGCTTCCTTGACGAGATCTTCTTAGAGGGTATGGGAGGCCTCATGTTTCCTGTTTACCTGAGCGGACCAGTCCCAGATTCACGCATCTTGAGGGTGCTGCGGGACTCCATTTCCTCCCAGGATGAGTGGACCTTCTTTTCTGTGCGAAAAGTAGCGGCGACTTGGGGCCCTCAGTATCGCATCCCCCTCGACCGTCTCTATGGCACCTTGAAGTGGGTATATCGCCGCTTCCCACAATACGTCGTTCTTATTCCGACGTCAGAATCCTTTGCCACGATTATGGCTAGATCACCTCAGGCCGAAAAGTACCATTTGCGTGGTTACTTCCAGGATGAGAGAGGGCGATACATCTCCCACATGCGCGTTCATCAGAAACTGAAGGAGGTCATGGTGTGGCCGGAAATTTTGCCCGTTTGAAGTTGCGCTTTAACCCTTTTGAACCTGCGGCTAGTGGTGTGCCTATCGTTGGCAAGCTGTGGGTGCCAGAACGTTGGGCATCTCCCCTTCGGCAATTTCTCGATCAAATGCAACGTACCCAGGGTCCAAAGGCCTTTGCCATCCTTGGTGAGTATGGAAGCGGTAAGACGTACCTTCTACGCTGGCTAGAACGCGAAGAGTTGCCTGAACGGCGAATTCGCGCGTTCTTCTTTGATAATCCCGGCGTTCAGTTCTACGACTTGGCAAACGCGCTTATGCGTCAGTTGGGGCGCGAGGAGTTTGCCAAAGCTCTTTGGGAGTTTCTGGGCCCGAGATTGGAGGGCTTTCAACCTTCACTGTTTGCAAACGGCTTTCAAGAATGGCTACGCGCGGTAAAGAGGCAGCGCCGTGAGGATGACGCCATTCGGGAACTTTCCAGACAAATCCAGGCAAAAGGTGTTGCCGATGACGAGGAAATTCGGCACAAATTGGCCAGGCTTATTGTGGAGACCTACGAACAGCCTTATTTTCAGTACACGGACTTCGTGGCGGGGCGACGCGGCGCTCTGGTTCCCGAGAGAGAGGAGGCGCCGTATTTTGCGAGCATCTTGCGGGCGTTGCGGTTAACGGGCGGCGCCGAATCGGTCGCTTTCTTGATCGACGAATTTGAGGAGGTCTCCCTGCAGAAACGCCTCACGAAGCGTCAAGCCCATGAGTATCTGGCGACGATGAAACGGCTGATCAACCTCACCGAACGGGAGCAGTTCTGGATTTTTGTGGCCATGACACCGCAGGCAGCGGGGATCACCGAGCAACTTGAGCCGCCCTTGTGGGAACGCTTTATAAGTCAGGGAGAACATCGCTTTCAAGTACCGCCGCTGAACGGAGAGGAAGCGAAGGAACTGGTCGCTCGTCGTTTGGCAGCTGCTCGGCCTGAGCGCGACGATGCCGTTAGTCCCCTGTTTCCGTTTCCGGAGAACTTAGTGGAACTCTTGCGAGAAGACATCCATTCTTCGCCTCGACGGCTGGTGAAGGTATGCAGCATGGCGGTTGCCCGGGCGGCCAGCGAACAAATCCCGGTGCCATTTAGCGCAGAGTACCTGGCAAAGGTACAGGAAGAACTTTATCCGCACCTTGCTCAGGAGGCTCCGTCGTCGTAGGAGGAGGTCATGGCGGACGCGCCAGCCCCGGTCCGCCCTACCATATTTTTGGACACCAACGCCCTGCATTATATGAGTTCATACCTGCGATGGGCACAAAAGAAAAACTGGCCCCCATACGGGGGTGGAGCAAGTTTTGAAGAGGTGCGGAAGGGCTTGCGAAGGTGCATTCCCAAGCAGCTTGCTGATTGGACTCTAGACGGAGCGAAAGCTTTGTCCTTTCTACGACAGCAGGTGGACGAGCAAGATCCAGCTATCTACACATCTCGGTTTGCGAAGGCGGAAATCATCTACGGAGTCCTCGAAGGAAGGGCCCACACACGCATGGCGCGTGAAGGATTCCCTTATCGGATGCGGCAGCGGGTGGGAATCCTGAACCAACTGGTATCCAACTATTTACGACAGGAAGATTACGAGCAAGTCATGGGCGAATGGGACAATTTTGTGGACCTGCTTGAAAGTCGAGGCAAGATGACTGTCCTATATGTAGAGGATGAAGGTCGGTTTGCCGAAGTAGCAGAGATAGCCGAATTTCTGCAAAGCCGTATTTTCATGGACGTGCTGGACAGCTGGATGTATGCCTGCGCTCTGGTGATGCAAGCGGAGATGATAATTACGTTTGATGAACCTTTTAAGAGGGTGATAAATAACTTGCACAATCCCCAAGTCGACCCTAGCTGGCGGCAATTACAAAGTGATCTGCGAGGGATGTTAGCAACGAGGTTGCTAGGACAACCAACTTTGCCAAGAGCGCCGAAACTTCCGGGAGCTCTTCCGGCAGTGTGGTGACGTGACGGTGGCCAGCCGGTTTCAGCCGCCGCAGCAAACCCTGAATGTTGCGGGAGTTTAGGACATGCAACTTATAATCCCGCCCCAGGCGCACTCTAACAGCCTCTACTGGTAGGCCTTCCCGGAAGAGGTCGTGTAGCGGTCCGGGGGTGGGCGAGGAGTGTCTCTGGAGATGGCTGTGCCGGTGACGGGGCTGGCAGGTCTTCATGCTGTAGCCCGGCGACAAGGAGTCCCTGGGTCGTGTCAAGATTTATGTGTAAGCGTCTGTGTACGGGGGGCATACCTTTCCCGAAGCATCCCTTCCAACACCTCCTGCACCTCGGCAAAACCCTTCAACCTCCGCTCCGCCCACCTCCCTTCCTGCCGCTCAGACTCCAGGTACAAAAGCTTGTACACTGCCTCTTCCCCGGGAAACTTGTGGTCCCGCACCTTCGTCCCCCGCCTCACCTCCCGAATAAACCGCTCCATCAGGTTAGTGCTGCGAAGATAGGGCCAGAGCACCTGGGGGTAATCGTAGAAGCGAAGCAGGGCCCCCGAGTTCTCCCACCAGGCCGCCACCAGGGAGGGGTACCGGGCTCCCCAGGCCTCCTTGAGCCTCTCCAAGGCCTCAAGGGCTTCCACCCGGCTCCTCGCCCCGTAGATCCCCTTCAGGTCCTGAGCCAGCAAGGCCCGGTCCCGGGAACGCACCTGGGCCAGGCTGGAGCGCACCCTATGCACCACGCACACCTGCCACTGGGCCAGGGGATACACCCGGCGGATCGCCTCTTCCATCCCGGGTAGGCCATCGGTGATGAAGAGCAAAACCCGCCGCAAGCCCCTTTGCCATAGTTCCCTCAAGACCTCTTCCCAGGCAGTGGCGTTCTCCGTGGGTAAGAGCCAGAATCCCAAGACCCGCCTCTCCCCATCCGGGGCAAGGCCCAAAGCCACGTACACCGTCTCCCGTACGATCCCCTCTCCTTCCCTAAAGACCTTTAGGGAAAGCCCATCCAGGTAGAGGGAGGCCATCTCTGCAGGCAAAGGCCGCTTACGGAAGGCTTCCGCCGCCCCCAAGATCTCGTCCGTCAAGGCGCTCAAGGTCTCGTGGGAGTACCGGTGGCCCAAAAGGAGGCTCATCACCTCGGCCGCCCTGCGCTGGCTGACCCCGGCAGCGTACAGGGCCACGGCCACTTCTCCCACGTCCACCAGGCGGCGGGCGTAGGGGTGGAGGAAGGCAGGGTAGTAGCGGCCTTCTCGGTCCCTGGGGACCTTCAGATGGACTTGGCCGAAAGCGGTTTCCAGCTTCCTAGGGTAGTGGCCGTTCTTTTGCCCGCCGTGCTCCCGCAAGAAGGCTGCCCGGTCGGCCTCCAGTAGGATCTGCAAAACCTCGCTTACTGTTTCCCGCACCGCTTCCCTCAGCAAGATCCGCAGGGTATCCTGATCCAAGGGGCACCTCCTCCGTCTAAGGTGTGCCCCCCTATTAAACACAGACCCTTACACATAATCCCTTACACTACC
>Ga0209479_1001436_pt1 | contig 23377 bp, 23 predicted proteins | sample DewCreD2012metaG_2_FD_184112 | JGI IMG/M metagenome (GOLD analysis project Ga0209479, IMG submission 184112) | Hot spring sediment bacterial and archeal communities from British Columbia, Canada, to study Microbial Dark Matter (Phase II) - Dewar... ...
GCTTTAAAAAGAATCGACCAACTCAAAGTTCCGCAAAAATCACGAACTTGCAAGTAAACGGCTTTTCATAATCCAGTGTTCATGCAGGTTTCAGAAGAAAAAATATCATTTTCACGCATTATTGAGGTTTATAGAAATTCCAGAGCGCCTTCGACTGGGGGTCGAGGTTGGTCAGGCCGTATTTCTGAGCCCAATCCATCGCCTCCATAAACTCCTGGACCGAGATCCCCCGGGCGATCTCAGGATGCTCATACGCCTTATACTCAACCCGGTACTGGGCCATAATATTGACATAAGTATTTTTGGGCAGAGCCTCTGCCACCCACTTTACAAATTTTTCTGTCCCTGCGACTCCATTGGGCATCACCAGATGCCGGATCATCACTCCCCGCAGGGCAATTCCCTGTTGATCGGGCTGGAGGACTCCCACCTGCTGGTGCATTTCAACAATGGCCTTCTTCGTCACCTCGGGATAATCCGATGCTCCGGAAGAATATCTTGCAGACTTGTCTGAGTCCATATATTTCATGTCCGGAAGGTAGATATCAACAATCCCGTCTAAAATCTTCACGATCTCTACCCGTTCATAGCCGCTTGTGTTGTAAACCAGTGGAAGGCGCAACCCCTTTTTCAGGGCGATTCGTGTGGCATTGAGGATATTGGGCATCACATGGGTGGGGGTCACCAAATTGATGTTATGGCATCCCATCTTCTGGAGCTTGAGCATCATGTCCGCCACATCCTCATCCTGAACCTCCTTTCCTCTCCCTTCATGGGCAATGGGCCAGTTCTGGCAGAAGATACAGCGGAGATTACAATTGGAGAAGAAGATGGTTCCGGACCCTCCTGCGCCCACCAGCGGCATCTCCTCCCCGAAATGCGGGTTGTAGCTAAAAATGACAGGTTTTAAAGGCGCCCGGCAGAACCCTTTTTCACCCTTTCGACGATTCACCCCGCACATCCTCGGGCAGAGCTGGCATTTCTCAAAGAGGGCGTAAGCCTGTTCAATTCTCTTTCCGAGTTTCCCCTCTCTCTCTAATTTCTCATAGGCCGGAACCCATTGCTCTTCCTTCTTCTTGGCATGGAGGGAGAGCGGAGAAAGAAGCAGGGGACTCCCTATTAGAAAGGAGTATTTAATAAAATCCCGTCTTGTCCATTTCATCAGGATAAATTATACACAAATTTGTCTGCCTTGTGAATAGATAAAAAAATTGACGAATCGAACCGTTTTGCTGTAACCTTATAGATATGAAGAGACCCCCAATTGAGAGACTTTCTTCTGACAAGGAATTAACAAAAAGGGAGTTCCTCAAACTTTTCGGGACGGGTTTCTGTCTCCTCTCAGCCTCCTGCCTATTTAGCCTTCCCCAAACTTCACAGGCCCAAGGGATGCGGAAAGGCCTCATTAAGACGAAACTCTCTCCATATTTTACCCCTCTTAGTGGCGGAGAGATTCAATGTGAACTCTGTCCTCACCGGTGCCGGGTTTCTAAAGGGAAGAGAGGACTCTGCAGGGTGAGGGAAAACCGGGACGGTAAATATTACAGCCTCGTTTACGGAAATCCCTGCGCCATCCATCCGGACCCAATCGAGAAGAAGCCCTTCTTCCATGTCCTACCCGGAACGACCTCTTACTCCATTGCAACGGCAGGGTGTAACTTCCAGTGCAAATTTTGCCAGAACTGGGAGATTTCCCAGGCTTCACCCGAAGATATTTTTAACCATGATGTCCCGCCGGAGGAAATCGTAAAAAGGGCCAAAGAGATACGATCTCACTCCATTGCCTACACCTATGTGGAACCCACTGTCTTCTATGAATATATGCTCGATGTTGGCCAACTCGCAAAGAAGGCGGGTCTTCTGAACGTCACTCACTCCAACGGGTTCATCAATCCGGGCCCACTACGGAATCTCTGCAAAATCCTCGATGCAGCCAATATCGATCTGAAAGGTTTCACTGAGACATTTTATCGCGATCTGTGCAGTGGTGAGCTCCATCCGGTCCTTGAAACATTGAAGCTCCTGAAAAAAGAAAAAGTCCACCTGGAAATCACAAACCTCGTCATCCCTACGAAGAACGATGACCTGCCTGGATTAAGAGAGATGTGCCTCTGGATTTATAAAGAGTTGGGCGCAGAAACCCCGGTCCATTTTTCAAGGTTCTACCCTTTATACAAACTCAGGACCCTGCCTCCGACCCCTGTTTCAACCCTTGAGAAAGTCCGGGCAGTGGCTTCATCCGCAGGATTGGAGTATGTCTATATCGGGAACATCCCCGGCCATGAGGCTGAAAACACCTTCTGCCCGAAGTGTAAAAAGAGGATCATCCAGCGAACAGGATATATGGTCGGAGAAATCCATATGAAGGCTGGAAAGTGCAAGTTCTGCGGGAAACCCATTTCAGGAATCTGGGCATGAAAAAATTACCCTTCCCCTGTCCGATCTGTGGTCGGAAAAAAGATTACTCCCTGGAGGAATTATTTGAAGGAGCAGTCCTCACCTGCCCCTTTTGCAAACTGACCCTGACCCTCCACGGCCACATGTGGAAGGATGTCCAGAAAGAGATAGAAAAAATGAGAGAGGGGAGATAGGAGATGGAAGACAATTATTGATCTTTGGCCAATTGGGGCGTGGCCGTTTCTGATATTTTTTTCTTCTCCTTCATTAACTCATTATATCTTACCAATCTCGCATCATGAAAACCCGTAAATCTCCGGAGGGCCTCCAATTGATTTGAATAAGAAGAACAATCGAGAGGTTGTTTTTCATCAGGGTCATTCTTCAGATCAAATGCCCAGCATTTCTTCTTCTTCAAAGAGTATTGAACTTTGACCAGGCGTTGATCGATGGATGAGACCGTCCCTTCATACCCGTAAACAAAGATATATTTTCGGCTTAATCGATGATGGAACAGGGATTCCCCGTCCAGAAATTCCGGAGAATAAGGAACCCTCATCGCATCGAGAAGGGTGGGCAGGAGATCCACATGGCTTGTCGGAACCTCAACAGTCCTCGGCTTAAAAAGGGCGGGTTGATGGATGATGGCGGGGGTCTCCAGGTTCTCATTGTAGCTATACCGGTGATGCATATAGTTATCGGAATGGTGCTGACCGAAGGCCTGTCCATGATCCCCCACAATGACAAAGACCGTCCGTTCCAGCAACCCCTCTTTTATCAGATTCTCATAGACACTCTTGAGCATGTGGTCCAGGAGGTTGAGGTTATTGTAATAACGGCTGATCATCCGCTCATCCGGCTGGACGATGTGATACTTCGGGCCATAATCAAAATAAGGGAGATGGGCTGCAAAACTGATATAGATCCCTAAAAATGGCTCTTTCGCCCGCTGGATTCTCCGGTTGAAAAAGTCGATGGTTTCAATCTCATCCCTTCCGATATAACGACCGAATGAATGCTGTTCCATTCTGACCTTCAAGGGGAGGTTTTCGAAATGATGCATCTCCTTCAACCCATTATTCTTCACAAAAGCAGCAGGGAAATACCACTGAATCGGAGAAGGGGTCACTAAGAAGGCCTCATATCCTTTCGGCAGAAAGTTGTGGAGCGAAGGCACATTCGCATCCGGGCGGCTTCCGAAGGTCTCCTGATTGAAAAAATCATAGAGCCCGCTCAATAAAGAAAAGACGGCCTTGGTGCTGATGTTCGATGAGGTGTAGTGGTTCTTCAAATGCCAGCTCTCTTTTGCCAGGCTTTGCAGAAAGGGCATGGGCATGGGATGGCCGCGCCCCGTATCGAAGATATACCGGCTGCCCACGGACTCCATGATGAAGAAGACGATATTCCACGGATGTTCTTTCGGAGGAGGAAGAAACTTGAGGGGTTTGATCGGTTCTTTAAAATCTTTAAAGCCGGGCTGGAGGTTCACCTGGCCTTCCCTGGCGATTTTGACATATCCATCCTCGGAAGCAGACTTAAAAACCCCCTGGTCCACAAGATCCGAAAGAATAAAAAGGGCCGGGTTCAATCGGAGCTCTGAGGGAAGAGGACGGTTTTCAAAACCAGATACAACGATTGAAAGGGTTGAAAAAATGATGAGCAGCCCGATGGAAACCTTTAAGGTCCATACCCTAAAGACAAGCGGTAAAAGCTGGACCCCCCAGAAAAGACCGAAGGGGATCAGCAAAAACAATCCATCCTTCCAATCGATGAATTTTATGAGTTCAACCCAGGGGACATTGAGGAAGAGCTCCTGGATGACAAAATAGCTCATTCCTGTCTGAGCCTCAAAAAGAAGCCGTAAGTGACCGCCATGGATGAGAAAGAGGCAAATGATGAGGAGATGGAGAAAAACAAATCCTGCAACAGTAAAGGAAATTTGAATCCACCTGTGTGTCATAAGACGGGAAACCCTTGAGAATAGCCATGATCCTACGAAACAGAAAAGAACAAGGCCAAGATCATAAAGGAAATACCTGACCATGAACCATAGAGGATGGGCTGAAGGGTCAAAATCGAAAGGCCTGATCGAACGGGTGAACAGAGCCCAGGTGAGTTGAATCCGGTAGACGATGACAATGGCCAGAATGCAGACGAAAAAAGCCAAAGACGCCTTTCCTGAAGAGACGATTCGATTGAATACATGGTTAACATGTTCGAAAACGATTTTATTTCTTGATCGAACCATAGGTTTTTATCCGTGTGATCATATTCTGTTATAGAAAATCACAATAATCAACCTCTGGAGCCGCCTATGCGGTATTGATATTCTGACTTAAATCATCTATCCTCTTAGTGGATCAACATTTTTTAACCCCTGCGCCCATGGAAAAGAAAACTTCGAAATTAATACACCGTGCAGGAGATTTTCTGATCAATGGCATTGCCACCTGTCTGATCATCCCCATTCGTTGCTTATCTTCCAAATCTCTCATCCCCATCTCAAAATTCTTCGGAACCACTCTATTTTGTCTAATCAAAAAGTATAGAAGGAGGGTCATCCAAAATCTTACCCTTGCCTTTGGAACAGAGAAAGATTCAGAAATGATTGCAAATCTCGCCAGGGAAGTTTTTAACAATCTCGTGCAAACGCCTCTTGAATCGGTGTATGCTTATCTCCATCGACCGGAGAGATTTCTTCTTAACATTAAGATTGAAGGAGAGCACTATTTAAAAGAAGCTCTTAAGCTCAAAAAAGGCGTCATTGCTCTGGGAATGCACTTAGGGCCTTTTACCCTTGTGGGAGCAAGACTCTCTCTCGAGGGTTACCGCTTTAATCTGATGTATAATGAGGGAAATTATCCAAAACTATGGAAAAGGCTGGGAGAATACCAGCGAAGATTGGGCCAGAACCCATTCCCTGTAAAACCCATTACGGCATCCCTCAAAAAATCTTTTAATAGCCTACGCCGCAATGAAATTCTCTATCTCATCGCCGATGAACAACAGCGCCGCGGAGGCGTCCCTATCCCTTTTTTCGGGCAAACGGCTTTCACCCCAACAGGTCCAGCCATCCTTTCCCTGAAGACGGGCGCACCGATTTTGCCAATGTTTATTCTGAGAGAGAATAATCTCCCTAAGAGGCTCGTCATCGGCCCGCCCATTACCATAGAGAGGACAACCGATTTTAAGAAGGATATAGAAACGCTGACAGCAAACTTTAACGGAGTTATTGAAGACATCATCAGGCAATATCCTGGCCAGTGGGCCTGGCTTAACCGCCGCTGGAAAACACCAAGAAAATAATTCCGAATAAAACGAAGGGAAGCGAATAAAACAAAAATCAAATAAATCGTTATGATTCGGTATGATTCGGTATCATTCGAGTAATTCGTTCATAGTAAAAGCTGTCCTTGACAGGAAGAGGCTGGAAGTATAATATTTTGACATTATGGAAAACATTATCCTGAAGAGATTCAAGGAAAGCACCGAGGTTAAAAATCGTTTTCTGAAGGAAAACCTCTCCCGCATCCTCGAAGTCGTCAAAATGATCTCCCATTGTTTCGAGATGGGCAACAAACTCTTCTTCTTCGGAAACGGAGGTAGTGCGGCCGACGCCCAGCATCTCGCTGCTGAATTTGTTAACCGGTATATTATGGACCGCCCTCCTCTTCCGGCCATCGCCCTGACCACGGATGCCTCTATCCTCACCAGCATTTCAAACGATTTCTCTTTTAGCGAAGTTTTTGCCAAACAGCTCAAAGCCCTTGGTAAAGAAGGGGATGTTGCTGTCGGCATCAGCACCAGTGGAACCTCTCCGAATATCATCAAAGCCTTCGAAGTCGCTAAAGAGATGAGAATAAAAACCATTGCTCTGACCGGAAACGATGGCGGCACTATGGCAAAGGTTGCAGATCTTTCCCTGATCGTTCCCTCCTCCAGCACACCCCGCATCCAGGAGGTTCACATCCTCATCGGACATACCCTCTGTGAACTGGTGGAACACTATCTCTTTCTGAACAACTCCCCTGTCTATGACGGGGAGGGTTCCCATTAAATGAGGTTCTGAAAGGACGATGATGAAATCTCAGGAAAAGCCTCTGGACCTTAACCGTATTAGATTTACCTCCCTGAAGCAAAAGAGGCATAAGGTCGGGAAAAAGATCTTTTCCACGCCATGGAGGAAGGCAGGGACGTTGACCGATTTTGTCAATTCCCTGCCCGAAATTCTCGCAGGAAAAGATTTTAAAGAAGTGGTGGAACGAATTGCAAAAGCCGTCCGTCAAAAGAGGATAATCCTTCTTGGAATGGGCGCCCATCCCATCAAGGTCGGGCTAAACCCCATCCTCATCGACTTAATGGAAAAAGGTGTCCTGAAAGGGATTGCGATGAATGGGGCCTGCCTGGTGCACGATGTGGAGATTTCCATGGTTGGCCACACATCGGAGGAGGTTGATGAGGAGCTCCACAGAGGAACGTTCGGAATGGTTAAAGAGACCCACGAAACCATAAATTACGCCATCCGGGAGGGAGCCGAAAAAGGATGGGGGATTGGAGAATCGATCGGCCGAAAAGTCCAGTCAGGAAATTTTCCTTACAAGCATCTCTCGCTTTTGGCCGCCGGTCAGAGATTGGGAGTCCCAATTACCGTCCATATTGCCATTGGAACGGATATCAATCACATGGGCCCTTCTGCGGACGGTTCAGCGATTGGCCAGGGAAGCCTTCAGGACTTCCGCACCTTTGCCTCTCTTGTCTCGCAACTTGAAAAAGGAGTCTACATCAATCTGGGTTCGGCCGTCATCCTTCCAGAAGTCTTTTTAAAAGCCCTTGCTCTTGCGAATAATCTTGGACATCCCCTCGTCAACCTTACCACCGTGAATATGGACTTCATCCACCAGTACCGGCCTTCGGTCAATGTGGTCAGGAGGCCGACATTAAAGGGAGGAAAGGGCTACACTTTGATCGGCCATCATGAGATCATGCTCCCGCTTTTAGCGGCCGCTGTGATAGAAAAACTCACCCCTCACCCTCGCCCTCTCCCCCGAGGGGAGAGGGCGAGGGTGAGGGGAAAGGCTTGAAAGGAGTTCTTCAATGCTTGAATGCCATATTAAACAGAACAGAGCCCAATGCACCTGCACCTACGAACCCTGTGACCGGAAGGGGAAGTGTTGTGAGTGCATTTCTTATCACTGGAGGATGAAACAGCTTCCCGGTTGTTTTTTCACTCCCGAAGGGGAGAGAACTTACGATCGGTCCATCTGGAGATTTATTGCGGAAAACAGATAATCGAATTAAACGAATTACAACGAATTTCACGAATGGAAGTGGAATTCGATTTATTCGTTAACATTCGTGCTTTCATTCGATTTAAAATGGAAATCAAATTTGAGCGATATCATCTTCAGTCCGACTTTCTTTCGCCCCTCAACGGCTTTGAAGCCGTTTCGGTCCCCACAGAAATCCGGATTGACCCATTAACCAAGAGAAGAAGCCGGATCATCACCTGGGCCCTCCCTGACAAAGGCAAATTCGATTTTTCTCAAATGGTTGAGGAGTCGAAAGGATGCATCTTCTGCCCGGAGAATGTCCTTCTGAAGACACCTCAATTCATAAAAGAGATCGTGCCGGAAGGAAGGCTTTCCGTCGGGCAGGCCGTCGGTTTCCCGAACCTCTTTCCCGCAGGAACCTATGGGAGCGTGACCGTTCTCTGTCAGGAACATTTTCTCAACCTCCACGAATTCACCCCTGAAATCTACGAAGAGGGATTATCCGTTGCCGCTGAGATCATCAGGAAGACGATGTCTTACGATCCCAACGCCCGCTTCTGGCAGATCAGTCAAAATTATCTCCTTCCAGGGGGAAGTAGTATCCTCCATCCCCACCTTCAGGTCATTGGAGATCCCATTCCCACGAATGAGATGGACGGGTTGATCCACGCCTGCTCTTCCTATTACGAGAGGAATCAGTCTCTTTACTGGGACGACCTCATCCGGATGGAAGAAGGGCTTGGAGAAAGGTATATCGCCACCATTGGAAAGGTTCGCTGGTTCGTCTCCTTTGCTCCCATCGGATTTAATGAAATCTGCGGTGTTGTGGAAGGCCATGGTTCCATGATCACCCTCGGCAAAGAGGAAATCTCTTCTCTTGCTAAAGGGATCGTCTCGACCTTGAGGTATTACTACGATAAAAACCTCAATAGCTTCAATTTCGCCGTCTACTCCATCTCCGGCGAAGACTCCCACCGGCTTCTCCTGAGGATCATTTCCAGAACTCCCATCCAGCCCTATTATCTGAACGACTGGACCTCCTTCGAAGTTCTCCAATCCGAACTCACCTTAAACATCTACCCAGAGGTGCTCTGCCGTGAAATCCGCCCCTACTTCACCTGAAAGGGTGGCTTCCATTGACATCGGGACGAATACCATTCTCCTGCTGATTGCAGAAGTTGGCGAAGGAGAATTAAAAACACTTTATGATACGGAGACGGTTGTCCGGCTTGGCGAAGGGATTCATCAAACTGGAATCCTTTCCGATGGAGCCATGAAGAGGGCGTTTCAAACTCTGGATCAATATTTAAGGCGATGCCGGGAGATGGGGGTTCAAAAAATCTTCGCCGTCGGCACGAGCGCCCTGAGAGAAGCCAAAAACTCCGGCTTTTTCCTCAGAAGGGTCAAGGAACAATTCGACCTCAACATCGATGTCATTTCCGGAGAGGATGAGGCCCGGCTCTCCTTCTTAGCCGTAGTGAGGGATTTCCAAACTCCCCTTGCAAACCTTCTTGTCGTTGATGTGGGAGGAGGAAGCACCGAGCTCATCTTTGGCAAGGGCCATGAAATCATCCGATGGAAGAGCCTCCCTCTTGGGATTGTTCGGTTTACCGAAAGGTTTCTTCTCTCTGATCCGGTCAAAGAGGAAGAATACAGGACAATGGTCGAGGAGATACAGAAACAACTTTTATACTTCTCGGTTCCGGAATATCCATTTTCTATGGTATCGATTGGAGGTACGGGAACGGCTCTGGCTTCTGTCGAACAGGGGCTGGATAAATTTTGGGTCGAAAAAGTTCACCGATTTATCCTGACAAGAGAAGCTCTTCAAACCCAGTTGTCCCTTTATCGTTCAAAGACCATCGAAGAAAGAAAAGGAATCAAGGGGCTTTCGCCCTCCCGGGCAGATGTCATCCTTGCAGGCGGGACGATTCTTTATCTCATTATGGAGAAGTTCGATTGTCCATCCCTGATGGTCAACGCCCACGGGGTGAGATACGGCCTTCTCTACAGGGCCAAACTCTAAACACTAAACTCTAAACCCAAAACAAATCCAAAATCTAAAAGTCAAAAAGGTTATAGAGTTTTGAGGTTTGTGCTTTGGACATTTGAGTTTGTTTAGAGTTTAGGATTTCGAGTTTAGAGTTTAAAATCCCTGCTTCGTACTTATGAAACGATCGTCTGTAAAGAGTTTTTAGCCCGCTTTGGCAACAAGTTGCTTTAAAATGAGAGTGACCAGAACGATGAATCTCCCCTGGCCTGTATTTTTGGGGCCGATGGGAACTTCCCCCTTACAGAAGACAAGGTCTCCCTTCTTAAAGGGTTTTTCCTCATCTCCGATCAGCAAAGCCCCTTCCCCATCCACTCCGTAAAGAATGACTTCCAGAGCGCCTGGATGAGGATGGGACGGCATCGCCTGCCCCGGCTCAAAACAGATCAGGACCGCCGCGCCGGCATCGCCGATGTGGATTTGTTTGGGCACAAAATTTTCTTTTGAAAACTCCGCCTTTTCATAAAGATGAATCGGTTCCATTAATTACCCCCAAAAAATTCGAAATCCGAATATCGTGCGAAGCGTCCTCTTAGGACCAACTCGAAACAAATTCCGATTTTCAAATATCCAAAACTCAATTTTTCTTTGAGTTTCGAATTTTGAATTTGGGTCATTTCCGCCAAAGGCGGATCCGCTTTTCGCGGATGAAATTGTTTCGAAATTCGAATTTCGTGCTTAGAATTTATTCTAACGCGTTCAACTCTTTAACGATCGCTTCAGGATCGATATTGTGCATTAAAGCCCCGAAAGAGATCGATTCCATATTCATCCCGGGGCAGGTGAAACATCCCGTTCCGAAATATTTCTGAATGACCTTGATGGCTTCCGGATTGATTTTTAAAACCTCCCCGATCACCATATCCTTATTGAATTTTTTTTCAGCCATGTTCTTCTCCTTTCAGTTCGGAGTAATTAGTTTGGAATTTGGAGATTTCATGAATAGACTCCGAACTACTTACTTTGTTGTGGTATCATACTCATCCATAAATTTAAAATAAAAAGAAATATTGAAACTCCCTGCCCGATTCCAAACAAAATGACCAGCGTATGCCAGAACCCACCCTGTGTGGCTTCAAATATCCAGGAAATTGAAAGACCGATGAGGGTAATATTGGCGAGCCAGACCTGAACATTTCCCAGACGGTGGCTATAGACCGGCCTCCCCATGAATCTGGGTAAAATGTGGTAGCCCACCCCATAGACCATCATTGCCATAAATCCCAACAGATTGATATGGGTATGGACCCTTGTGAGGGTAAACCGTGTATCAGGCCACATGACCATACATATCCCTGTGATCGCCCCGATTCCCAAATAGATCAGGCTCGCTTTGACAAAGGCTTTTGCGTATTTATCCATTCAATTCCTCCAAACAATTGGGTTAGTTTATTTTTGATTTATCTCTCTTTTGTCTCCGAGCTCTAAACCCCGAACTATCTCATCTACCCCCCATGAATCAACATGGGCAGGCACCGCGTGCACACCCAAAGATCCTCCCCATCTTTTCGACAGGCCAACAAAACGCCCTGGTGTTCCGTTTTTCCACAGACCATACAACTGATCTCTTTTTTGCCACCCTTATCCGCCATCGCTCTCTCCTTTCGATGATAATGTAATAATAGACTGAAAAGATTGCCTTGACTTATATCAATTTTAAACTTTTTGGGTTCCCCCGATCACCCCATCTCCCGATCCCGTCATCTCCCTTTCTCCCCATCTGGTTTTACGCGAAATAATGATAGAGCAGGTCCAACCTTCCATGTTTGACCAGATACATCCCGGAAAACTTCATAATCTCACGGATTTTTTCTTTATAGTCTCCTTTGTAGCACTGTGTTTTGCATTTCTTGCACATTGGTTTTGGGTCATGAGGACATTTCAGCCTCATGGTCAAACCGTAGGTAAGAAGCTTCGTACAATCGGGACAGAGCGAAATCTCCCTTTTCATAACCTCTTTCAAATCGTATGGCCTGAAAGAAAACGAAGCTCTATCGCCATTATGGTTTTCCCTGCAGAAAATCTCGACAAATTTCATCAGGGTTCGAATATCAGCCTTCTCTTTCGCTGAGATATGAACTCTCCTTGCCATGCACCACATCCTCTTCTTTTAGAATGAATATAACACCGTTGGAAATCAACTTCCTTGACCTAAGTCAAGAGAATGGGTTAAGAAAAGCCAAACCCAATGGAATGCTGGAATAGTGGAACAATGGGTTGGGAAATAGTTTTTCCTTTTGGCTTTGACCAAAATTCCAATATTCCATTATTCCAATCATCCTTTTTTTGAATGGACTTCTTCTTCGAACCCAATGGAATCGCAGTCGTCGGAGCCACCCCTGAACCTTACAGCGGAGGGAAAAATCTTCTCACCAATCTCACCTTCGGCTATAAAGGCCCCATCTATCCGGTGAACCCAAAATATGATGAGATTCTTGGGCTGAAATGTTTTCCCAGGATTTCGGAGATTCATGGCCCTCTCGATCTGGCCATCATTTTTGTCCCGGCAAGGATCATTCCTCAAGTTCTCGAAGACTGTGTGACAAAAGGAGTCCGGGGAGTGATCATCGAATCGGGCGGCTTTGCCGAAGTGGGCCCGGATGGAAAATTGCTCCAGGACCAATGCCTTGCCATAGCGAGAAAAGGGGGAATCCGGATTTGGGGTCCCAACTGCATGGGTCTGATTGACACGGAAAAGGGTTATGTCTTCTCCTTTGTCATTCCTAAAGATATGCAGGAAGCCATCCGCCCGGGCCATGTTTCACTCGTCGTTCAAAGCGGGCTATTATCCGGAGGATTTATCATCACCCTCATGGGCAACAAGACCCTCGGCATGGCAAAAGTCTGTTCCATCGGCAACAAGTGCGATGTGAACGAAAATGACCTTCTCGAATATCTTCTGAAGGACCCTGCTACAAAAGTCATCTCCTTTTACCTTGAATCCTTTATCAACGGACGCCGGTTCTTCGAACTTTCGGTTTCATCGGACAAACCCATCGTGCTTCTTAAGGGCGGGAAAACACCTTCCGGAGCAAGAGCTTCGTTCAGCCATACGGCTTCACTCGCTGGAAATTACGAATTGATCAAAGGAATTCTCAGGCAGGCCCGTGTCATTGAGGCCGACGATTTTTTTGAGATGATGGACATCGCCAGAACCCTTGAAAAGGATTTTCATGTCCAGCGGTCCCCGGCGGGAAAGCCAAGAATTGCCATACTAACTTACAGCGGCGCCGCAGGGATTGTGACCTCAGACCATATGGAAAGGTACGGCCTGACCCTGGCAAATCTATCCCCTCACACCCGGAAGCAATTGGAAGAACTTTCCCCGGATTGGATGCCCATTCATAACCCTGTGGATTACTGGCCTGCGATGGAAAAGAACGGACCGGCCCTCGCTTACAAACAGGGGCTTGCAGTTCTTCATAATGACCCTGAGGTCGATGGGATCATCGTCCATATCTATGCCGGACACGGAATATGGCTTCTTGATGCAAAGGAGATTCTTTCAGGTTTAAATGGGCCTCGAAAACCCATCCTCTTCTGGTTAATCGGACCGGAGAGGATTCGGGATGCAACCCGGCTCCCCCTCGAAGAAGAAGGCTATCCCACCTTTCATGAAATCCACCGAACCGTCCGTGCCATGGCCAGCCTTTTTGAAAGAATGAGATAAGAAACAAATTAGGGAATAGAGCGTAAGGGTCTCCTGTTGGTTTTAACGAGGAGTTAAACTTAATATTTTCCGGGCCTCATCGGGAGTGGCCACCTCTCTTCCAAATTCCTTTGAAATCCTCACGATCCTCTCGACCAACTCTGCATTGGTTTTTGCCAGTACTCCTCTGGAGTAGTAGAGGTTGTCCTCAAGTCCTACCCTGACATGTCCTCCCATGGTCATGGCAATCATCGCCATGGGAAGCTGGCCGATTCCCGTTCCAATAACCGACCAAGTCGAGCCCTGTGGTATAATTTCGGTGAGATAGATAAGGGACTTCGCATTGGCTGGCATTCCATCGGGTGTGCCAAGGACAAATTGAAAATGGAGAGGAGGTTTTAAAAGGCCCTTCTCAAGATATTTCAGACAGGTGTAGACCATTCCGACTTCAAAGATCTCTAATTCGGGTTTGATCCCTTTTGCCAATGTCTCCTTGGCCAGGGCATCCAGAAATTCCTTTGGATTAAGAAAAACATTCTCTCCCATGTTGATCGAACCTGCATCAAAGGAGACCAGTTCAGGTTGAAGGCTCAGGGGTTGCAAACGATCTGAAATAGGGAGGTTCCGACCTGGAATGCCACTGGTAGTTAAGCAGAGAATGGCATCGGTCTCACCTCGGATCCGGTCCACCACTTCTTTAAAAATAGAAATATCCTGAGTCCCCAGACCTGTCTTCGGATCCCTGACATGGACATGGAGGATCGAAGCCCCCGCCCTCCACGCCTCAATGCCAGATTGGGCGATCTCCTCTGGTAGAATGGGAATATAAGGCGTCTGTTGCCGTGTGATTCTGGATCCGGTAATGCCAACGGTGATGATGAGTTTTTCCATTTCAACTATCCTTTTTTAAAATCCGCACTCTGAAAACGGAATTCATTTCACATCCCGAGATAAGCCTTTCGGATATGTTCGTTCCCCATCAATTCTTGGGCTGTTCCTTGAAGGGAGATCCTCCCTGTCTCCAAAACATAACCCCGATGGCTATGCCGTAGGGCAAGGGTGGCGTTCTGTTCGATTAAAACCATAGTGACACCTTCTCCATGAAGCTTTTTGAGTGTCCCATAAATCTCTTTCGTGATCTTTGGAGAGAGCCCGAGAGAAAGCTCATCTAGGAGCAGAAGAGCAGGCCTTGACATGAGTGCCCGGCCGATGGCAAGCATCTGCTGTTCCCCGCCACTTAGGGTTCCTGCAATCTGGTTTCTCCTTTTTTTCAATACCGGGAAGAGCCCGTAAACCCATTCTCCAGTTTCCTTTAGAAATGGACGAGCCTTTTCCGGATAAGCCCCCATCTCCAAATTTTCATAGACCGTCATATCCTTGAAGATTCTTCTCCCTTCCGGAACAGAGGAGATGCCCAATTTGATGATTTGAAATGATGGCATCCCTGTGATTTCTTTATCCAAAAAGATGATCTTCCCCTTTCTTGGAACATGGAGACCAAGGATAGATTCCACCAGGGTTGTCTTTCCTGCTCCATTGGCCCCCAGAACAGTGACGATCTCACCCCTATCGACCTTCATCGTCAAGTTCCACAGAATTTGAGCCTCCCCTCGAAAGATATCAATTCCATCTATTTTAAGCATCGGACTCTCCTAAATAGGCTTCGATCACCCTCGGGTCTGAAACAATCTCTTCAGGCTTCCCCTCCCTGATCTTCTCACCCTGGTCGAGAACAATGATTCGGTCTGAAGCCTTCATGATGGCTCCCATCACATGCTCGATCCATAGAATCGTAACCTTTAATTTGGTTCTGATGGTCTCGATCAACTCCAGAGCTTGAAGGATTTCAGATGGGTTGAGGCCCGCCAGGACTTCATCCAGAAGCAGTACCTTCGGTTGGGTGGCCAGAGCTCTTGCCATTTCAAGTCTCTTCTTTTCATTTAGGGTTAGATCGTTCGCCAGTACAGTTTCCCGACCCTCCATGCCAACGAATTTCAGGTGTTCCCTGGCTTCCTCGCTTTTCTCTTTCGGATTACCCTCTTTACTCCGTCTTCCAATGATCCCTACCAGTACATTCTCAAGACAGGTCATCTTCAAAAAAGGACGAACGATCTGAAAGGTTCTCCCAATCCCCAGTCGGCAAATCTCAAAGGGCTTTAAGGAGGAGAGAGCAATACCATTGAATAGGATGGTCCCTTCATCGGGAGGATAAACTCCGCTAACGAGATTGAAAAGAGTAGTTTTGCCTGCACCATTGGGGCCAATGAGGCCAACGATCTCTCCCTTATCGAGGTGGAAATCGACCTTTTTTACAGCAGTCAAGCCTCCGAAAGATTTCGTGATCCCTTTTGCTTCAATGAGTTTCGGGTTCATGAAAAGCCCCCTTTCTTCCATCTTCGTTTGATGATGCCTACCATCCCTTCCGGTGCAAATCGTGCCACGGCGAGGGCCACCAACCCGAAAATGAGGACATGGTACTCTCCATAGATCCGGATATATTCGGAGAGGATTTCTAGGCCAAAGGCTCCCACCACTGGACCGATGAAGCTTCCCATTCCCCCAATAACCGCCATGGCCAGAACCAGAAACATCTGCCCGAGTGAAGGAATGTCGGGCGTAATGAGCATCAGATAATGGCCATAAAGGCCTCCTGCCATGCCTGCCATTGCGCTCGAGATGGTAAAAGCTGAGATTCGTACCCGAATCGTATCGATTCCTGAAGAGGAAGCGGCCAGCTCATCGTTTAAAACGGCCCTGAAACTCAACCCCATCTCTGAATGAATGATCCAGTAGATGAGGATGAGAAAGAGAATGGCCACAATGAGAAAGAGATAATAGTAGCTGGCTTTGGAATATTCCACAAAAAAACCAGGGACCTGAAGCCCCATCGTTCCACGGGTCCATTGGTCCTCATTGGTGATGATGATTCTTAAAATCTCCGAGAAACCGAGGGTGGTGAGCGATAAATAGATTCCTCCCATCCGGATACAGAGAAAACCCAGTCCCAGTCCAAGCAGGGCAGCCACGGTTGCTCCGATCAGAATGCCAAGCCAGGGAGATGTTCCAAGATTGACGGCCAGCATTCCCGAGACATAGGCACCCACTCCTGAGAAAGCCGCATGGGCAAAAGAGACCTGCCCTGTATAGCCTGCAATGAGATTCCACGAGGAGGCCATCATCACATAGAAGAGGCTGATGATCATCACGTGGAGCCAGTACTGAGACAGAAAGAAGGGTGGAAATATAGCAAGAATGATAAATAGGAGGGGTATCAAGATTTTCTTTGTTTCCATGTTATCAACCATTTCTCAAAAAAGAATGAGATTTTTGACCATGTTCATTGCAAACTGCCAATTGATGACCATTTACGATTAAGCTTTCTGTCCGAAAAGCCCCCATGGCCTGAAGACCAGGACCAGGATCAAGATGATGAATCCGAAAATATGGCGGTACATCGTAGAGATATAGGCCGCACCCATATTCTCAAGGATTCCAAGGACCAAGCCTCCGATGACACATCCTTTCAGCGATCCCATTCCTCCCAACACAACGACCACAAAGGCTGTCAGGCTGATGGCAGAACTTCCCGTGGGTGTGACCGGAAAGATGGGGGCGATGAGCACTCCAGCGGTTCCAGCCAGGGCCGCTCCCAGACCAAACGAAACCATATTGATTTTTAAATGATTCACGCCCACCAGGGAAGCCATCCCCCTGTCCTGTGAGATCGCCCTGACGCTCTTCCCAAACCAGGTCTTTTTAATCAAATAGAAGATCGAAAGAAGGATGCAAATGGAGAGTCCAAAGGAGAGGAGTCTCTGATTGCCGTAATGGAAAAGGCCAAAGATATTGGTGGCTCCGCTCAGTAGGTTCGGAGGTTTGTTGGGATAAGGACCGAAGATCAACAAGGCCGCATTCTGAAGCACAATGGAGAGAACGAAGGTGATGATTAAGGAATACATCTCATCTCCATAGGTAGGCCGGATGAGGGTTCGCTCCATCAGGATCCCAAGAAGAAAGATAAAAAAAACAGACAGCGGCATGGCCAGAAGAGGAGACAACCCAAGGCTTACGCTCAGATGGTAACTGAAATATCCTGCAAAGATATAGAGCTCTCCATGGGCGAAATTGACCACTTTCATGATCCCCACGATCAACGAGACGCCGATCGCAGAGATTGCATTGATCACCCCCATCACAACCCCATTGGTAAGATACATCAGAAATTCGGACATAGGAAACCTCAGTGGAAAGGGGTCAGGGAGGGGTTAGGACCTCATCCCTGCTCCCCGACCCCTTAACGCGAAAGATTAATTTATTTTCCCTTCTTCAAGGCCCCTGTTGCAGCCTCTTTCGGATAGACCACTATTTGTTGCTGGTCCTGCCACTGGACAACAAGCATGGGCGGCATCCACTGATGATACTCATAGGTGCCCTGCTTCAGCCCGAACTTGACAATACCTGTGGTGACTTCAAGGTTGGTCTTTTCCAGCGCGTCAACGATCGCCTCATTGTTTGTCGATTTAGCCCTTGAAATGGCATCCGCTGCAACCAGTACTACATTGTAGATGGAACGGGTTTTATAGTCCGTCGGGTCTTTTCCGAACTTCTTCTTATAGTCCTCCCAGAACTTCCGGCTCGTGGGCGTCAGATGGACTTTCTCATGCATGCTCGACATAAAGAGCTCCAGTTCTCCTGCCTTTCCCACATTCTTCCAGAAGGTATCCCAGAGGCTCGGAGGACCCGCTCCATCCAGGATGAGGGCCTTGGGGCTGAGGCCAACTTCATTGGCCTGGGAGACGAAGAAGTGCAGTCCCGTTCCATAGATGTAGGCAAGGATGATGTCCGGATTCTCAGCTTTGAGCTTGGTCAGCTCGGTATAAAAATCCTTGCCCTCTCGCTCCACCTTTAGGGTGACAAAGGGAATCCCCATATTCTTCATATTCGTTTCGGTCCGGTCGGCAATGCCTACCCCCCAATCTGAATTCTCCCTGACGATAGCCACCTTCTTAAACCCATTCTCTTTCACAAAGGGAGCGATGTAGAAGTCAACCACACCGCTGTTGACCGGGCCTGCGCGGAAAACCCATCTGTAATTCTTCTTGGTAATATCATCGTGCCAGGCTTCACAGATGATGAAAGGGACTTTATAGCGGTTGGCAACCTCAATCTGTGCGAGGGCTGAGGAGGAATGGCTTTCTCCCACGACAATGGGAACCTTATCTCGGGTGGCCAATTTTTCAAAGGCGGCGGCTGCTTTTTCCGGCACACCACCGGTGTCCTCAAAAACCACCTCGACCTTCTTTCCTAAGACACCTCCTTTGGCATTGATATGGTCAAGGGCAATGGCAATCCCCTCTTCAAAAGCCTTTCCTGTAGCGGCTGCCGGACCGGTTCTGGGCCCTACAACGCCGATCTTGATTGTGTCCTGAGCCAAAGCCCACGATCCCGTTAAAAACATCATTAACATCATCAACACAACAGTTCGTTTCATTTTCAACCCTCCTTGAACATATGAAATGGCGTATCCTTACCTTTCCATGGTCGAATGGGAAAACATTCGACTCGCCCGTTCCCAAAACCCCATTTTGATTTTAGAACCAGTCAACCTCACCTCCCTTCCCTCTTAAATTTTCCCCAGATCTCTTAAATCCTCAGCCACCTTTTTCAATCCCAGCTCCTTCAATTTTTCTTCCGTTGGAATGCCATTTCGATTCCACCCGCGAAGATCGTAATACTCATCCAGCATCTGATTAACCTTTGCTTCGGTGAGATGAAGTCCCTTTGCCGGTCCCGAAGGTAAAGGATCGTAGACGCGGCCCGGCGGAAGGTCATAGCTGCGACCAAAATCATCCACCTCCCGCGCCCAGAAGGCTCGCGTCAGGTTCCATACCTTCTCCGAAATCTTGAACAGCTCCTCTTTCGGGTAACCAAAACCTGTCACCGCATTGAAGGCATTAATATAATCTTCGAAATCGACTTTCACCTCCAGCCAGGGAAACCGGCAGACTCCAAACATCTCCATCAGAGGCCGAAGGGTCTGGAGGTCTTTTACCAGTTTGGCCCGGCCCTCCACGTTCTCCCTTCCCATATCCATATCCTGAACAATAGCCCACGACCGAGTATGCTGTGCTCCGATGTCGGAGGTCATAAAGGAGAGAAGCATGGCAGGCGCTCCCCGGCATTCATAGGCTGAAAACTCCAACCCCTTCACATGAAAGGCAAAACGTTCACTCTGCTGGCCCAACTGTTTGGCTAATGCCCTCGATCCTTTAGCGAGCTCTCTTCCTGCTCCTTCCTGATAGGCGATCTTTTTGATCATTGACACCACGGCATCCAGCTTTCCGAAACGGAGATCAATGCCTTCCAGGTCCTTCTCCTTCAGGATGCCCTTCTCCATACATTCCATCGCAAAGGCAATCGTTCCTCCTGCGGCAATCGTGTCAATGCCGTAATCGTCGCAGAGATAGTTAAGATACTGCACATCCTCAATATCTTCCAGAAGAATATTGGAACCGAGCATTCCGATCGTCTCGTACTCGGGTCCGTCGATATAGGTGCCATATTTCTTGGAATGGGTATAGTTGGCGCAATTAAGGGGACAACCAAAGCAGGCTTTGTCCCGGACGAGGATCTTCTTCCTCATGGGTTCAGGTGCAAGGCATTCCTCTTTATCATAGTCTCCATAGTTGAAGTTCTTGGTCGGCAACACGCCCATGCCCTGGCACCAATCGGTAATATCCGTTGTGCCATAGAGCCGAAAACGTTTAAAATAGGGCTGGTTGGTAATATGTTTCAAAACCCGTTTGGTGATCTCGATTAAACCTTTTGTGTCATGAAGGGGAATGCCTCCTGTGCCTCGAACGGCAATCGCTTTGAGTTTCTTCGAACCCATGACCGCACCCATACCACATCGTCCTGATTGCCTGCCATACTCATGATTGATATTTGCGTAGCTTACGAGGTTTTCACCTGCAGGACCGATGGTCGCAATCTGAAAATCTTCTCCGAGGTCTTGCTTCAATGCCACTTCTGACAAAAGAGCGCCTTTTCCCCAATAAGAGTTTGCCTCCCGAAGCTCCACCCGATCGTCATCAATGTAAAGATAGACCGGTTCCTTTGAAGCGCCTTCCAAAATGATCATGTCATAGCCTGCATACTTCAACTCGGCCATCAGAAAACCGCCTAGGTTACTGTCTCCGTAACCTCCGGTAAGCGGGGACTTCGTCCCGAACACGATTTTGGCGGCACTGGGCCAGAAAGTTCCAGAGAGAGGGCCCGTGGCAATGATCAATTTGTTCTGTGGGCTGAGAGGATCAACCCCTCTTGGAAGTTCATCATAGAGGAGTTTGGCAATAAACCCTCTGCCTCCGAGCCACTGCCTCGCCAGATCGGGATTTAAATTTTGCTTCTCAATCTTTTTCTCCGTCAAATCAACTCGAATGACTTTTCCGCCGTATCCGTTCATATTACTCGCTCCATCGAATCGCTTCGGGTGCGCAGACCCCAACACACTCGCCGCAGAGATCACACTTGATGGGAGTGGATATATCCCTATGCTTGTAAAGAACGCCGTAAGGACATTATTCCTCCATGCACAACTGGCAGAAGTTGCATTTCAAAGGATCGATCACATAGACACCGTCTTTTTCGGAGATCGCTTCTTCCGGGCAGACCTCCTTGCAACGACCGCACTGGTTGCAAACATGGATCTCAAACGATCCGGGAGAGGGGAACTTCCTCTCGATATGGACCGCTGACTTTTTGGGATTATTCTCTCTGAAATGGGCGAGCGCGCAAATCAGTTCGCAGAGGGAACAACCAGTGCAACTCTCATGATGGAGAGACAGGCTCTTCATAATATCTCCTTCACCAATTTTGAAAAGGTTTTCTTCAAGATCTCGATGATCTCATCGATCTGGCTCTCTTCGATGATCAACGGCGGGCCTACCATGACCATGTCGCCATTGACTCCATCTACGAAACCAGTCCCTGGATAGAGCACGAGACCGTTCTCAAAGGCTAAATCAATCGCCTTCTCTGTAAATTTTTCCGCCCTTGGAAAGGGTTCTTTTGTCTTCCGGTCTTTTACAAATTCGATGGCGGTCATCAATCCCTTTCCCCTCACATCGCCCACAAAAGGAAAGGATTTTAACTCCTCCAATCTCTTCAAGAGATAGTCGCCTTTGAGGGGGCATTGTTCGATCAGCCTTCTCTCCTCTATGAACCTAAGCACAGCCAGGCCGACTGCACAGGCGACCGGATGGTGTGAAAAGGTATGGCCATGGACAAATCCACCTGTCTTTTCCTTCAATCGATCCACCATTTCACCCCGTGTGATCATCGCCGAAAGGGGAAAATAGCCTCCGCTCATCCCTTTTCCCAGAACCATGATATCAGGAGAGAGATTCCAGTGCTCAACAGCAAACCATCTCCCTGTCCTGCCCATGCCGGTCATCACCTCATCATCAATCAGGAGGACTCCGAAACGGTTGCAGATTTTTCTGATCTCTGAAAGATATCCCTCCGGAGGAACGAGGGCTCCGATCGTTGCGCCTCCGATGGGTTCAAGGATGACCGCTGAGATCGTCTCGGCGCCCTCCATCTGAATGAGAGTCTCCAGCGACTTTGCACATTCGAGTTCACACTGGGGATAGGAGAGGTTAAAGGGACACCGGTAACAATATGGGGGAGAAAAATGCGGAAAGTCGATCAGAAGAGGAAGATAGGGTTTTCTCATCCCGATGCGGCCGGTCAGAGAGAGCGCGCCCAATGTATTCCCATGATAGCTGTGCCACCTTGAAACGACGCGCCATCGTTGCGGTTGTCCTGAATCTAAAAAATATTGCCTTGAAAATTTGATGGCCGCCTCAATCGATTCCGAGCCTCCCGAGAGAAAATAGATCTTCTCCAATCCTTTGGGTAGAATCCTTCCCAATGCTTCTGCATACTCTTCAATCGAATGGGTGGTGAATTGAGTCCCATGGACATAGCCCACCTGTCCCATCTGCCCCATCATCTTCTGAAAGATTTCACTATGCCCATGTCCGATATTGGCCACCAGCGCGCCACCGGAGCCGTCAATATACCGCTTTCCCTTCTCATCATAAAGATAGATTCCATCTCCATGAGTGACCAGAGGATAGACCCGCCCTAATTTCCGATAAAAAACATGTCCTTTGGGATAGAAATGCTCCATCTCACACCTCAATGACTCAAAACTGAGTTTTCTTCTGACCTAAATTGAGCGATTTTTTCACCCATCCCAAGGGGGGCGGGGAGGCCGAAAAGCCTTTTAGAGCGATCACCTTTGATAGGTTGAATCAACCATGAGACCTGTTCAATCATCACCTATTGGGTGAAAGCTCAAGGTCAGTTGCCCAAACTTTTAACGCATCGCATTCTAAAAGGGTTTGAGGCATCTCCGCCTCCCTTGGGAGATAGGGTGAATCGCTCAATTTAGGTTATGAGTTTTCTTTTTAACCCATATCTATTCCTTTTTCAAGAATGATGGCCTCGTAATAAGTCTGAAAATGCACCTTTCCGGTATTCACCGGAGTGACGACTTTTTACGAATTCATCAAGAATAAAGTGTGCCGGAAATTCTTGTCGAATCAATCGTCAGAATTGTCGAATGAGAGGTGTGATGAATTCGTTTTTGACTTAGTTTAAGACAGCCATCACCCCGCGTTTGAAATCTTTTACGTTTGTCTAACTTCTTAATCTTTCTCAAAAAATGAAGCGATAAGAGATTAAAAATCTAAATGACCTTAATGGATTGGCACGGTCGTTGCTTTATAAAGCTTAAAATTCAAAGAGAATTAAATCCCCCTCACCCCCTCCCTCTCCCCAAGCGGGGAGAGGGGAAGGGTGAGGGGGCAAAAAAACAAAAAGGCTGTTCAATAATTGGGAGTTTTTGTAGGGTAAGATTAATTAGATAATTTTTTAAAAGGATTCTAAGCAATGTTGGGAGCAATTCAATATTCTGATCAGCTCATTTGGGCTTTTCCTCCT
>Ga0209479_1001443_pt1 | contig 23207 bp, 25 predicted proteins | sample DewCreD2012metaG_2_FD_184112 | JGI IMG/M metagenome (GOLD analysis project Ga0209479, IMG submission 184112) | Hot spring sediment bacterial and archeal communities from British Columbia, Canada, to study Microbial Dark Matter (Phase II) - Dewar... ...
TGCGCCGGGTGGACATCCTGCACGATGTGGGCGACTCGCTCTCGCCGCTGGTAGACCTGGGCCAGGTGGAGGGCGGCTTTATCCAGGGCCTGGGCTGGCTCACCTTAGAAGACCTGCGCTGGGACGCGGAGGGCCGCCTGGCTACCCGCTCGGCCAGCACCTACAAGCTGCCCAGCTTTTCCGAGCTGCCCCCGGTGTTCAACGTGCGGCTCCTGCCCAAAGCCACCGAGACCGGGGTGGTGTACGGCTCCAAGGCGGTAGGGGAGCCCCCCCTGATGCTGGCCATCTCGGTGCGCGAGGCCCTGCGCGACGCGGTGGCGGCTTTTGGTACAGGGGGCTACGTGGAGCTGGCCTCGCCGGCCACGCCCGAGGCGGTCTACTGGGCCATTGAGCGGGTTCGGCAAGGGGCCTTGGTGTCTGGGGATTGATAAACTCGGCGTTTCAAACCAAACTAGCCTCATGCCAACGGTGGTCAATGTGGGCCAAGCAAAAACGCACCTCTCGAGCTTGCTCGAGCGGGTTCGGGCAGGGGAGGAGATCATCCTAGCCAAGAACGGCCAGCCCTACGCGCGGCTGGTGCCGCTGGAGAAACCCCAAAAGCGCAAGCTGGGCCGCATGAAAGGGCGCGGGAAAGTGGATAAAGCGTTCTTTGAGCCGCTTTCCGAGGAAGATTTGAAGGAATGGGAATGAAGGTGGGGCTTTTGCATGGATGCTGGCATTGGTTTGGTTAAGCCTGGCGTTGAGCGCTTGAAAGGAGCCTCGCTGGGCTAGGCTGGAGGAACGATGCGCTGGTTCGAGCACCTGGCCCAACTAACCGAGCGCAAGCAGCCCCTGGTGCTGGTCACCCTGGTGGCGGTGCGCGGCCATGCGCCCCGCGAGGCCGGGGCCAAGATGCTGGTAACGGCGGAGGCGGTCTACGGCACCATTGGGGGTGGGAACCTCGAGGCCACCGCCATTGGGCTGGCGCGGCAGATGCTGGCCGTGGGCGCTGCCAGCCCTCAGATGCACACCCTGCGGCTCACCGAACAGGCCCCGGCCGAGTACGGCGTGCAGTGTTGTGGGGGCGAGGTGACCATCCTGCTCGAGCGGGTGACACCGGCCCGGCCCACCGTGGCCCTCTTTGGGGTGGGGCACGTGGGGCTGGCCCTGGCCCGGGTGCTCTCGATCTGCCCGGTGGCCCTCTGGCTGGTGGACTCGAGGGCCCCCATGCTGGACGAAGCGCGCCTGGCACCCCTGCACCACGGCCCGGCCGAGATTAAAGCCTTCCACGCCCCTATCCTGGACGGGGTGGTGAGCGACCTGCCGGCGGGCGCGCACCTGGTGGTCATGACCCACGACCACGCCGAGGATCTGTTCGTGCTCGAGATGGCCTTGCGCCGCGCCGACCTGGGCTATATCGGCCTTATTGGGAGCGCGGGCAAGTGGGCCCGCTTCCGGCAGAAGCTGAAGGCCCAGGGTTTTACCGATCAGGACTTGCAGCGGGTCACCACCCCCATCGGCCTGCCGGGGGTCAGGAGCAAAGCCCCGGAGGCCATCGCCATCGCCACGGCGGCCCAGTTGTTGCCGCTGCTCTTTGAGGAAGCGCCCCCCGCGAAGCCCGATCGGAAAGAGCTGACCGACTAACCCCGGCTACCGGCCCACAGCTCTTTTCTGTATGATTTGCGGCAATGTCGGCGCTGCTCGAGCTCAAAAACATCACCAAGCGTTTTCCGGGCGTGGTCGCCAACGACGGGGTGAGCCTCGAGGTCTACCCCGGCGAGGTGCTGGCGCTCCTGGGGGAGAACGGGGCCGGTAAGTCCACCCTGATCTCCATCCTCTACGGCCTCTACCGCCCCGACGAAGGGGAGATTCGGGTGGAGGGCCGCCCGGTGCGCATCGCCTCCCCCATGGACGCGCTCCGGCTGGGTATTGGGTTGGTGCCCCAGCACCCCACGCTGGTAGGCCGCCACACTGTGGCCGAAAACCTGGCCCTGGGCATTGGTAGCCCCTTTTTCCCAGTCCAGCGCATCGGGCCCCTGGTGGAGCGAATCGCCCAGGGCTACGGCCTGCAAATAGACCCCAGGGCCCCGGTGCACCAGCTCTCGCCGGGCGAGAAGCAACGGGTGGAGATCGTGCGGGCCCTGCTGCGGGGGGCCAAGGTGCTCATCCTGGACGAGCCGACCAGCGTGCTCACCCCCCAGGAGGCCGAGGCTTTGTTCAGGGTTATGCGCGAGCTGCGGGCGGCGGGTAAGTCGCTCATTTTTATCTCCCACAAGCTCGAGGAGGTTTTGTCCATCGCCGACCGCTGCACGGTGCTGCGTCGGGGGCGGGTGGTGGGCAGTTTGCCCAGGGAAGAGGCCAGCAAGCCCAGGCTGGCCGAGCTGATGGTGGGGCGCAGCGTGAGCTTCGAGCGCAAGCGGCAAAGTGCCTCGCTGGGAGAGGTGGTGCTCGAGGTCGAAGACCTCAAGGCCCGCTCGAGCCGCAACCTCCCGGCCTTGCGGGGGGTTTCTTTTACGTTGCGTGGGGGAGAGATTCTGGGCCTAGCCGGGGTGGCAGGCAACGGCCAGAGCGAGCTGGTGGAGGTGCTGGCAGGGCTCCGAAGCATCGAGGCGGGCTCGGTGCGGCTCCTGGGGCAGCCCTTACCGGCCCAGCCAGCCCGGTTGTTTGACCTGGGGGTGGCCCACATCCCCGAAGACCGCATCCAGATGGGCACCGTGCCCAGCATGAGCGTGGCCGAAAACCTGGCCCTGCGCACCTTCGACCGGCCCCCCTGGGCCCGCGGGGGCCTGCTCAACCCCCGGGCCTTTGAAGAGGAAGCCCGGCAGCGGGTGCAGGCCTACGCCATCGCCACCCCCAGCCTTCGCACCCCCTCGAGGCTCCTTTCGGGCGGCAACATCCAGAAGGTCATCCTGGCCCGCGAGCTGGCCGGGAAGCCCCGGTTGATTCTGGCTGTACACCCCACCTACGGCCTCGATATCGGGGCCACCGAGCAGGTGCACCGGGTCTTGCTGGAAAAAACCCAGCAGGGGGCGGCGGTGCTCCTGGTCTCGGAGGATCTGGAGGAGCTGCTCTCGCTTTCCGACCGCATCGGGGTGCTCTACCGGGGGGCCTTGCGGGGGCCGTTTGCGGTGGAAGAGGTCTCGCGCGAGGCCATCGGCCTGTGGATGACCGGGGGTGCGGCGTGAGGCTCGAGCCGCTGGCGAATGCCTCGCCCGGGCGGGTGCTGGGGGTCACCCTGGCCGCGTTGGGGCTGGCCTTTGTACTGGTGGGCGCGGTGTTTGTGGCCTATGGGCAGAACCCGCTCGAGGTCTACCGCATCATGCTCACTGGCACCTTGCTGGACGCCAAGGGCTGGCAGGAAATCCTTCGCCGCAGCATCCCCCTGCTCTTGATTGGGGTGGGCCTGACCCTGGCCTTCCGCGCCCAGTTCTACAACATCGGGGCCGAGGGCCAGCTTTTGCTGGGGGCGGTGCTGGCCGCCGGGGTGGCCCTCTTCGTGCCCTTGCCGGCCCCCCTGAGCCTCCCGGCCATGGCGCTGGCCGGGGCGCTGGGTGGGGCGCTGTGGTGCGGCCTGGCGGCCTGGCTGCGGCTGCGCTTCAGCGTCAACGAAATCCTCTCCACCCTGATGCTCAACTACGTGGCCCAGTCGCTGGTCATCTTCCTGATCAACGGCCCCTGGCGGGGCAAGGATGTGCGGGGCTACATCTACTCCGACCGCTTCGCCGAGTACCAGCAGATTCCGGTCTGGGCGGGCTCGAGCGTGCACTGGCCCACCCTGCTGCTGGGGGTGTTGCTGGCCCTCTTGATGCAGCTTCTGCTTTCCCGCACCACCCTGGGCTTCCGCATGCGCATCGTGGGGGAGAACCCAGGGGCCGCCCGCTACCTGGGAATTGCCCAGGGCCGGGTGCTGCTGCTGCTGGCCCTGATCACCGGAGGCCTGGCCGGTCTGGCCGGGGTGGGGGAGATCGCGGGCATCCACCACCGGCTCATCGAGCCCAGCCAGCTTTCCAGTGGCTACGGCTTTACCGCCATCATTGTGGCCTGGCTGGCTCGAGGCCACCCGGCCCTGGTGCTCCTCACCGCCCCCCTGATGGGCCTGGTGCTGGCCGGGGGCGACCTGCTGAAGGTCAGCCTCAATATGCCCTTTCGCATCGTGGACATCTTCAGCGGGGTGATTCTGTTCTGCCTGATTGGCTCGGAGCTTTTTTTGCGCTACCGTGTCCGCTGGGGCAGGTAAGGCGACCCCAATGCCCGCCGGAAGCGGTTATGCTGGTACAAACTTATGCGAACCACGCTGGACTTGCCCGATGACCTGTACAAGCGACTCGAGCAGTTGGCTGTTCGGGAGGGGAAACCCTTGAGGGAAATAGTGCTGAGGTGCTTGGAGGAGGGTTTGAATCGTCAAGCCACCAGTACGGCTCAACGTAACCTGCCCGTCGTGCCGGAGGCGGGTCGTAGGATGAGGGCTTACGCGCATGCGGAGCTATGGGGTCTTTTGGATGAGCAAGCGACTTTAAGCGCTTCGATGGTCTAAGCTACGTGTTGTTGTAACTGCGTGTATGGAAGAGATCATCAACGCTCTGGCTCGAGCCCTATCCTTTGGCACCCCCCTCTTAATTGCCTGCTTGGGGGCCATCCTGAACGAGCGGGCTGGGGTGGTGAACCTGGGGGTGGAGGGCATGATGGCCCTGGGGGCCCTGGCCGGTTTTGCGGTGGCCTACGGCAGTGGGGCAGGCGATGGCAACCTCTGGCTGGCGGTGCTGGCGGCCATGCTGGCCGGGGCGCTGGCCGCTTTGCTGCACGGCTTTGTAACCATCACCCTGCAGGCCAACCAGTTTGTCTCGGGCCTGGCCCTGACCATGGTGGGCCTGGGTACGGCGGGCCTGCTGGGCAAGCGCTTTGAGGGGCTGCCGCTGTTCAACCAGCCCCCCGAGTGGCCTTTCACCCTGGGGGCCTTTGTGCTGGCGGGTCTGCTGGCGTTTGTGTTGTATGCCACCCGGACGGGGCTTTCGCTGCGTTCGGTGGGCGAGAATCCGGCGGCTGCCGACCTGCTGGGCATCAACGTACTGCGGGTTCGCTACGCTGCGGTGGCGGCGGGTGGGTCGCTGGCCGGGCTGGCCGGGGCCTACCTTTCGCTGGTCTACCGTCCCTCCTGGACCGATGGTATGACCGCGGGGCTGGGCTGGATTGCGGTGGCGCTGGTGATTTTTGTGGGCTGGAGCCCTGTGCGCGCCGTATTCGGGGCGGTCTTTTTCGGGCTTCTGTACTACCTGCAGTTCCGGTTGCAAGGGCAGGTGGCCGTCCCTTCAGAGGTATTTGCGAGCCTGCCCTACCTTCTGGTTATACTTGTGCTGGCTTTGTCCGGGCTGCGCGGGCAGCAGGGCAACGCCCCTGAAGCGCTGGGAAAACCCTATCGGCGAGGTGAACGCTAAAGCCTACCCGACAAGGGCATGTTGGGTGGGCTGGTTGAAGGGGGATGTATGCGAAAGACTTGGTTGATCGGTACGGTGATGGCGCTGGTGCTTGGCCTGGGGATGGCCCAGCAGTCCAACCTCAAAGCCTGCTTTATCTATGTAGGCCCTATCGGCGATGTGGGCTGGACTTACGCCCACGACGAGGCCCGGCGGGCTGCTGAGAAGGCCATTCCGGGTCTTACCACCCAGTACGTGGAGTCGGTTAAGCCGGCCGACACCCTGGCCACGGTAGACCGGCTGGTTGCGGGCGGTTGCAACGTAATCTTCACCACCTCCTTCGACTTTATGGATCCGACCCTCGAGGCCGCCAAGAAGTACCCCGAGGTCATCTTCGCCCATGCATCCGGCTTTAAGCGGGCCCCCAACATGCTCACCTACATGGCCGATTTCTACCAGATCTACTACCTGAACGGCCTGATGGCGGGCGCCCTCACCAAGAGCGGCAAGGTGGGCTATGTGGCGGCTTTCCCCATCCCCGAGCTCAAGCGCCACATCTCGGCTTTCGCCCTGGGCGTGCGCGCGGTCAACCCCCGGGCCACCGTGAATGTGAAGTGGATCAACGCCTGGTACGACCCCGTGAAGGCCCGTGAGGCCGCCGAGGCCCTGATGGCCGAGGGCAACGATATCCTGGCCTTTACCGAGGACACCGCCACGGTCATCCAGACCGCGGCCCGGCGCCGGGTGCCCAGCTTCAGCCACTACAACTCGATGTACAAGTACGCGCCCGACTACGTGGTCTCGGGGCAGTTGGTGGACTGGAGCGTCATTTACATCGACATCCTGAAAAAGGTGCAGAACGGCACCTACACCCCCAAGAACCTGCAAAACGTGGACTACTGGTGGCTGGCCCGCGAGAAAGCGGTGATGCTGGGGGCCCAGGTGGGCATGCCCATCAACCCCAAGTTCGAGGCGGCCCTGAAGCAGGCCAGCATGACCGTAAACGGCAAGAAAATGAGCGTCTACGACCGGGTGATGGAGCTGTACAAAGACATCCAGAGCGCCAACCCCAAATGGGATCCCTTTACCGGCCCCATTCGCGACCGCAACGGGATTCTGCGCGTGCCGGCAGGGCGCAAGATGACCGTGAAGGAACTTAACGAGATGCAGTGGGTGGTGCCGGGGGTGGTGGGCCAGGTGCCAGACGAGCCCAAATAATCTCAGCGGAAGCTTTCTGCCTGGCCTGGTCTGTCCAGGCCAGGTTTTTTTGGCAGGGCGGGTCTGCGCTTGCGAGGGGCCTGGGCTTGCCTGTACCATGCGCAGAACATGAACCTCCAGCTATCCGATCTCCAGTACGCAGTGGACGTGGCGATGGGCCGTCAGCCGGGAAGCCTGCTGCTCAAAAATGCGCGGCTGGTCAATGTGTTCACGCTGGAAATTGAGCAGGCCCACATCCTGCTGGCCGGGCGGCTGATAGCCGCGGTGGGGCCGGCGTACGCTCAGGCCCCGGCAGCCGAGGTGGTGGATCTGGAGGGCCGCTGGGTGGCCCCCGGCCTGATTGATGGGCACGTGCACCTCGAGTCCTCCCTGGTCTCGCCGGCGGAGTACGCCAAGGGGGTGGTGCCCCGGGGGGTGACCGGGGTGGTTACCGACCCCCACGAGATCGCCAATGTGGCCGGGGTAGCGGGCATCGAGTGGCTGATGCAGGCCAGCGAGGGGCTGCCCCTCGAGGTCTGGATCACCGTGCCCTCCTCGGTGCCTTCCACGCCCCTCGAGACCAGCGGTGCGGTGCTGGGGCTGGCCGAGATTGAGCGGCTGCTGGCCCACCCGAGGGTGGTGGGGGTGGCTGAGCTGATGAGCTTTCCGGCCATCCTGGCCGCCGACGCAACCGAGCTTGGCAAGGTGCTCCTGGCCGAGCGCTTCCGCAAGTCGCCCGAGGGCCATGCCCCCACCCTGATGGGGCCTGCCCTACAGGGCTACCTGGTTAGCGGCATCGCCTCCGATCACGAGAGCACCACCCTGGAGGAGGGGCGGGCCAAGCTCGAGGCTGGCTGCTTCCTGATGGTGCGCGAAGGCTCGACCACCCGCAACCTCGAGGCCCTGGCCCCGCTGCTGCGCCCGGAACACGGTGAGCGCATCGGCCTGGTGACCGACGATCGGCTGCCCTCCGACCTGCTCAGGGAGGGCGGGGTGGACTTCCTGGTGCGCAAGGCCATCGGGCTGGGGGTAGACCCGGCCTATGCCATCCGCGCCGGTAGCTGGAACGTGGCCCGCCACTACCGTCTTTTGCGCCGGGGCGCCATCGCCCCCGGCTTCCAGGCCGACCTGGTGGTGCTGGACGACCTGCACAGCTTCCGGGCCCAGGCCGTCTACCAGCAAGGCCGCCGGGTGGCCCGCCAGGGGCGGCTGGAGGTGGCCCTGCCCAAGACCGAAGTCTCGAGGGCGGTCTCCCATACTGTCCGGCTGCCCGACCCTGGCCCCCAGGATCTGCGAATTCCGGCCAGCGCAGGAAAGGTGCGGGTGATCCGGGCCATACCGCACCAGGTGCTAACCGCTGAGGAGCACCTCGAGCCCACCGTGCGCGATGGGGAGGTGGTGGCCGACCCCAGCCGCGACCTGGCCAAGCTGGTGTGTTTTGAGCGCCACGGCAAAAACGGCCAGATCGGCAGGGGCCTGGTGACCGCGTTTGGCCTGCAAAAAGGAGCCCTGGCCTGCACGGTGGGCCACGACCACCACAACCTGATGGCGGTGGGGGTCTCGGACGCCGACATCGTAACGGCGGCCCGGCGGCTTTGGGCTCTGGGCGGCGGCATGGTGGCGGTGGCCGACGGCGAGGTGCTGGCCGAGCTGGCCCTGCCCATCGCCGGCCTGATGACCGACGAGCCGCTGGAGGTGGTGGACGCCCGGCTACAGGACCTCGAGGCCGCCGCCAAAACCCTGGGGGTGACCCTGCCCGACCCCTACATGGTGCTTTCCTTCCTGGGGCTGGCGGTGATCCCCGAGCTGCGCCTGACCGACCACGGTCTGGTGGATGTGCGGCAGGGGGCGGTGGTGGGGCTCTTTGTAGAATAGGTCGGCATGACCGTTCTACTGCGTGGCCTGATCCTTCACACACCCCACAACCCCTTCCATACCGCCGGGGCCCTCGAGGCTTTTTCTGATGGTGGACTGGCCTTGCGGGATGGGCAGATCGTTGCGCTGGGAAGTTTTGCCGAGGTTCGGAGACAATACCCCGAGGCCCCGGTGCAGGACTGCCGCGAAGGGGTGTTGCTGCCGGGACTGGTGGACACCCACGTGCACTACCCGCAGACCCGGGTGATTGGCGCGATGGGCTACTCGCTGCTGGACTGGCTGGAAAAGCGCACCCTGCCCCTGGAGGCCCGGCTTTCCGACAACAGGCTGGCCCGTGAGCTGGCCCGCGAGTTCGTCTGGCTCCTCTTGCGCAACGGCACCACCACCGCGCTGGTCTTCGGCTCGCACTTTCAGGGGGCTACCGCCAACCTGTTTGGGGCCGCCGAGGACGTGGGCCTGCGCATCATCGCTGGGCAGGTCTGCTCCGACCGCATGCTGCGCCCCGAGCTGCACACCACCCCCGAGCGGAGCTACGCCGAGCAGAAGATGCTCATCCGGCGTTTTCATGGCCGGGGCCGGCTGCGCTACGCGGTGACCCCCCGCTTTGCCCTCTCGGCCTCGGAGGGGTTGCTCGAGGTCTGCCAGGCACTTTTGCAGGAGCACCCCGACCTGCACTTCACCACCCACATCAACGAGAACCTCGAGGAGATTCGCACCGTAGCCGAGCTTTTCCCCTGGAGCCAGCACTACCTGCACACCTACGACCGCTTCGGCCTGGTCACCGAGCGTTCGGTGTTTGCCCACAACGTCCACCCCACCGAACCCGAACTGGCTCGTCTGGCCGAGGCCCGGGCGGCCATCGCCCACTGCCCCAGCTCCAACGCTTTTATCGGCAGCGGCATCTTTCCCATGAACCGACACCTGCGGCACGGGGTTCGCTTCGGGCTGGGCTCGGATGTGGGGGGTGGCACCGGGTTTAGCCTGCTCAAGGAGGGCCTGATGGCCTACCTGGCCCAGCGCTACGCCCCCGAGGGGGTGGGCCTGACCCCGGCCCACCTGCTTTACCTGGCTACCCTGGCCGGGGCCGAGGTGCTGGGCCTGGGTGAGACCGTGGGGAGTTTGACCCCCGGCAAGGCCGCCGACGTGATCTGGGTGCGGCCCGAACCCGGCAGCACCCTCGAGGTGCACTTCCGCCACCTGGACTCGGCAGAGGACTTGCTGGGCTCGCTCTTCACCCTGCACGGCGAGGCCCAGGTGCACAGGGTCTGGCTCGAGGGCCGCGAAGTGATGGTATCTTGACCCGCATGGAACAGGTGTATGTGCTTCCGGCCTCGGTGTTTCCAGCGGCCCAAGCTTCCCTCATCCCGCTCGGGGCCGCGCTCTTACGGAGAATTGAGCAGGAAGGGTTTTTCCTCGAGCGCCCCCAGGCCGAGGAAGACCCCACCCACCGCCAGATCATCCCCTATGCGGTGGTGCGCCACCGGGGCCGGTTTTTTCTGATGCGCCGCACCAAAGGCGGGGGTGAGGCCCGGCTCCACGACCGGTACACCCTGGGCGTGGGCGGGCACATCAACCCCCAGGATGTGGGCGGCAACCCGGTCTTGGATGGGCTGCGCCGCGAACTTTTGGAAGAGGTGGGCGTTCGGGCCTACACTGCGCAGCCCGTGGGCTTCATCGTCATGGCCGACAGCCCGGTGAGCCGGGTGCACGCGGGCGTGGTGTTTGTGGTGGAGGCCGAAGACGAGCCGCGGGTGATGGAACCGGAGAAGCTCGAGGGCCGCCTGGCCTCGCTGGAAGAGGTGCAGCAGGTGTACGAGGGGCTCGAGGGCTGGTCGAAGGTGGTGGTGGACTGGCTCAGGGCTAGATGTTTTTGAAAGCCAGAATCTCGAGGGCATCTTGGCGGTTTCCGTCACAACTGATACGGCGGGGCGCTGGCAGGACGATGATTGCATAGCCCGCTTTGGTGTAGAGTTCGTGAATTCGATCGGTGAGTTGGTTGGAAATTATCACGGGGCCGCGATGCTTTTCTAGGTACTCCACCAAACGAACCTGATCATTCCAGGAAAACCCTCCCGGACTGTACTGCGTGAATTCAACGTCATAAGGCGGATCGGCGTACACGAAAGCGTCGGGGTCAATTGCAAGTTCGCTGAAGTCGCCGGTCTTAAACTCCCAGTCGCGGAAAACTTCTCTGTAGCCTGAGAAATCGGTCTGGTAGTTGACCGTCTTATACTTTCCAAACGGCACATTAAACTCACCCGAAGCGTTGAAGCGACACAGCCCGTTGTAGCCCGTTCGGTTGAGATAGTAGAACAGCGCCGCCGCTTCAGCAGTATTGGCTCTTTTCTCACGTATGAGCTGATTGAAACGCTTGCGATAGTCTAGATAGAATTCCCGCTCGTAAACCATTGGTATCGAAATTTGCAGCCCACGTCGAACCCACTGATAAAAGTTGATCAGATGAGGGTTGCTATCGTTCAGCAGAGCTGATTTAGGTCTCAGGCCCAAAGTGACCCCCATTCCGCCAACAAAGGGTTCGACGAAAAGCCGGTCACGGTGTTTAGACCAGTGCGGCTGGAGGTGTTTCACCAGCCAGCGTTTCCCTCCAGCCCACTTGAGCAGCGGAGGCAGGTCAGCCCTAAAAAGCGGTTCGGCTACCATTGGTCACCTCATTCTCTACAAAAAAACCGCTTGAACCAAAGATCGGCATATTCCTCGCGCACGAACCCCTCAACCATAGCCCAGCGTTCGTAGGATTGGCGAAAGCCTGCCCCGGAAAACACAACGATGGAATGAACACCCAACAAACGGTCTCGTTTGGCTTCCTCAAGGGCCCGAAACAGCTTGTCTTCTGCCGAGCCACTGGTTTTTTGTTCTTTACACTCAATATAGAGGTAGGGTTTGAGTTCACCGTTCTCCTTTCGCAAAACGGCAATATCTACCCTTCTACCGGTTTCTCGAATGGCACTTCCCAATGGAGAGAGGTATTCCTCTTGCACTACATAATCGTTCAGTCCACAGTTTTTTAGGATTTGCTCCAGTAAAAACTTGATTCGCTCACGTAGGCTTGCGGACATACCAAGAGTTTATGATAGGAACCATTATCTGACCAGATCATCTGAAGAAGACAGAACCGAACCTGCTAGACTTGGCTATCCGGTTGTTATAAACTTTGACTCGGTATAAAAATAGCTAACCCAAAGCTATAACCCTTTTTCGCCTGGAGGACAGAATGCGAATCAAGAAGATCGGTGTGGTGGGTTCGGGGACGATGGGCGGTGCGATTGCCGCGCTGGCGGCCTCGGCGGGGGTGCCGGTGGTGATGCTGGACATTCCCGGCCAGGAAGACAAGCTCGAGCTGGTCAAAAAAGGCCTCGAGCGCCAGCTCAAGAGCAAGCCGGCTAGCTTCATGGACAAAAGCCGGGCCTCCTTAATCGAGCTGGGCACCACCGACGAGCTGGAAAAACTCAAAGACTGCGACTGGATCGTGGAGGTCATCATCGAGAAGCCGGAGCCCAAGCAGGCTTTGTTCGCCCGGATCGAGGCCCTGGGCACCCAGGCCATCGTGAGCTCCAACACCTCCGGCATCCCTATGAAAACCCTGCTGGAGGGGCGGGGTGAGGCCTTCCGCAAGCGCTTTTTGGGCACGCACTTCTTCGCCCCGGTGCGCTACCTGCACCTGCTGGAACTGATTCCCACCCCCGAGACCGACCCGGCGGTGCTCGAGACCATGCGCCGCTTTGGCGAGCGCATTCTGGGTAAGGGCACGGTCATCTGCAAAGACGCCCCCGGCTTCATCGCCAACCGGCTGGGGGTGTTTGGGATGGCCCAGGCCATGCGCCTGATGATGTCGGAGGGCCTCACCATCGACGAGGTGGATGCCCTCACCGGCCCGCTGGTGGGCCGCCCCAAGAGCGCCACCTTCCGCACCGGCGACATCTCCGGTCTGGACGTGCTCAAGCTGGTCTCCACCGAGCTTTCGCACACCACCGGTGAGGACTTCCGCATGCCCGACTGGGTAGAGAACCTGATCCAGCAGGGTCACCTGGGCGAGAAGGCCGGGGCCGGCTTCTATAAGAAGGTGGGCAAGGACATCTACACCTACGACTACACCAGCGGCGAGTACAAGCCCCAGCAGAAGCTGCGCCTGGACGAGATTGCTGCTATCAAAGACCTGCCCCTCAACGAGCGCTTGAAGCGGGTAGGCGACCTGCCCGGCAAGTACGGGGCTTTTGCCCGCAAGCTGTTTTTGTACAACGCCCACTACGCCCTCGAGAAAGCCCAGGAAATCGCCTACGACATCGTCTCGGTAGACCGGGCGCTGGAGTGGGGCTTCGCCTGGGAGCAGGGCCCCTTCAAGAACATGGACGCGGTGGGCCTGGACTACCTGCGCAAGGGCTTCGCTGAGCTGGGCCTGCCCGAGCCCGAGCTGCTCAAAAAAGCCCAGGGCAGCTTCTACAAAGACGGCCACTACCTGGGCTTCGATGGGCAGTACCACCCCATCCCGGCGGAAGAGGGGGTGATCCGACTGCAAACGGTTAAGCAGGCCGGCAAGACCCTGCTGGAAGGCAAGGAGTACGCCCTGCTCGACCTGGGCGATGGGGTGGCCCTCTTCGAGAACCGGGCCAAGATGGGCACCTGGGGGGACGGCTCCATCTCCGGGCTGCACAAAGCCCTGGACTGGGTGGAGGCCAACGGCTATGCGGGGCTGGTGATCGGGCACGAAGACCCCCGCACCTTTAGCGCCGGGGCCAACCTGGCGCTGGTGCTGATGGCCGCCCAGGAGGGGGCCTGGGACGACCTCGAGCTGGCCACCCGCCGCTTCCAGCAGACCTCCATGCGCCTGCGCCGTTCGCCCTTCCCGGTGGTGGCCGCGCCCTTCGGCCTGACCCTGGGTGGCGGGGCCGAGTTCAGCCTGCACAGCAGCGCCATTCAGGCCCACGCCGAGCTTTACATGGGCCTGGTCGAGACCGGGGTGGGCCTGCTGCCCGGTGGGGGTGGCACCAAGGAGATGCTTTTCCGCTTCACCCAGGAGCTTGCGGCCTATGGGCCCGAGATTGACCTGTTCGAAGGGGTCAAGCGGGCCTTCCAGATGATCATGCTGGCTCAGACCAGCACCAGCGCCCTCGAGGCCCGCAACATGGGCTTTTTGCGCCCGAGCGACGGTATCAGCATGAACCGCGACCGCCTGATCGCCGACGCCAAGCGCCGGGTGCTCTTCATGGCCCCCGACTTCGTGCCACAACCCCCCATGAAGGTGCGGGCCCTGGGCAAGGAGGCGCTGGGCAACCTGCACTACGCCCTGTGGCAGTTCCAGGAAGCCAAACAGGCCAGCGAGCACGACGTGGTGGTGGGCAAAGCCGTGGCCTACGTCCTGTGCGGTGGCGACGGGCCGGCCCGCGAGGTAACCGAGCAGGACATCCTGGACCTGGAACGCGAAGGCTTCCTCAAACTCCTGGGCACCAAGAAAACCCAGGAGCGCATCGCCCATACCCTCAAGACCGGCAAACCTCTGAGAAACTAAGCACCCAACCGATGGCAGTCCGGGCCCCGCTCGAGTGCAAAAATCACCGGTGGGGCCCGGTGGTCTTGCTAGGGTGGGCCTTGGGGGGATGATTCGGGGAATGGCCCAGCTCGACGCCGCCAAGGGAGTTGCACAGGCGCTCAAGCACCTGGAAAGGGGAGAAGCTGCGCAGGCCCTGCGGGTGCTCGACCAGGTCTCCTGGATGGATCTGGGCTGGCCGGATTACTGGCGGGTGCGGGCCGAGGCTTTTTTGTTGCTGGGGGAGGCCAGACAGGCGGCCAAGTGCGCCGAGGAGGGTTTGCAGGAGGCCCCGGATAGCCTCGAGCTGCTTGTGGTGTACATTCGTGCTTTGCTGCAAGCGCAGGACTACCACAAGGCCCAGGAGGCGCTGAACCACGCGTCGCAGCTATTTCCGCAGAGCCTCGAGCTCCAGCAGTTGGCCGAGACCCTTGCACAGCACGAAACAGCTAGCCACCCCCTGCCCCCTTCGCCAATGGAAGCCTGGCGCCAGCCCAAAAACCGGCCCTCGAGGAAGCCACTGTTTGATGAGGCCGAGGCCCGGGCCATCCGCCGGGCTTTCCAAACCCCTGCCTATAAGCCGAGAAACCGGCCAGGTTTTGTGCTCCGGGCCTTTTTGTGCCTGCTGCTGGGCCTGGGCTTGTACTGGCTCTGGGCGCGAAACCCTGGCTGAGACCGGGGATCACACCCAATGTGGGCTGTGATTCGTAGGATGCCGGCAGGATTTCGTATGCTGTTGTGGATGCGTCGCTGGATCTGGTTTGTTCTGCCCCTGATCGGACTGGTAGGGTGGTGGTTGCTTCAGCCTAAACCAACTGCTGCGCCGGAGGCTTTACCCTCCGCAACCCTGCAGCGGCTGGACGGCCCGGCCGTCCAACTGTCCGACTTTAAAGGCAAGCCCATCGTGCTCAACGCCTGGGCCACCTGGTGCGGCCCTTGCCGGCGCGAGATGCCGCTCCTGGTGGAGGCCGCACGCGCCCACCCGGGGATCCAGTTTATTTTTCTGAACATCAGCGATGGCCCGGAGGCCGTAAAGGCTTTCCAGCGGGAACTCAAGCTGCAAATCCCCAACGTGCTGCTGGACCCCGAAGCCACACTCAGCGATCCCTTGCGCATTCAGGGCTTGCCAGTGACCCTGTTTTACAACGCCGAGGGCGTGCTGGTGAACCGCCACATCGGCGAGATAAAAGCTGAGACGCTCGAGGCCCTGCTCAAAGCCTTGTAGCCGCGGGCTAGGGGTGGGGATCAAGGCACTGGGTGCACCGGCCATATAGCACAATTTCGTGGCGCTCGGTTTTGAAGCCCTGGGGCGCCATAAACGAGAAGTCCCCTGGACAGCCCTCGAGCTCGAAGACCTTGCCACAGCGTGTGCAATGGAAGTGATGGTGGTGTTTTTTGCCAGATAGCTCGTAGCGCGGGGCCTCACCGGGGAGTTCAACCGGGATCGCGCTGCCCTCTTCGACCAAACCCTTCAGGGTGCGATAGACGGTTGCGATGCCCAGGCCGGGCACCTTGTGCCGGGCGGCCTCGAGCACCTCGGAGGGGGAGAGCGGTCGGTTGAGCTCTTGCATCACCTGACGGATGGCCTGCCGCTGGCGTGTGGAGCGCTCCATACTCTTCAGCATAGCAGATGGGCCTCTTGACATAATGATAATGGGTTATCATTATGAATGCGGTGCAGCAGAGGCTTCATAAAGCCGGCCTGCGGTTTAACTTGGGACTATCTTTGTGAAATGCTGGAAATACCCTGAAAAGCGGATGGTAAAGAAAACGCCGTCTTTCGCTTGGGAGGGGTAGAAGGCTGCCCACCTGAAGACGCGAGGAGGTTATGCATGCGAAGTATGGTTTGGACAGGGGTTGTGCTGGTTCTGGGCCTTGGCATCGCCCAGGCTAACACCCTTTCAATCTCGGCGACCACAGGTTTTTTGGCCGACATGGTGCGGAATGTGGGGGGCAGCCGGGTCTCGGTTGTGCAGGTGGTGCCCGATGGCAGCGATCCCCACAGCTTTGAGCCACGCCCCTCGGTGGTGCGGGCCATTGCCGGTTCCAGGGTTTTGTTTGCCAACGGCCTTTTCCTCGAGCCGTTTTTAGAGAAGCTCGAGGCCCAGCTTCCGGCCGGTGCCCGCGTGGTTAAGCTGGCCGAAGGGATGCCGAACCTGATCGAGGTGGCCGAAAATGGGCCCCACCAGGAAGCCGAGCATGCCCATGACCACGGTGCTTACGACCCCCACCTCTGGCTCGACCCCACCTATGGGCTAAGGTACGTAGAAAAGATACGCGATGCCCTGATAGCCCTGGATCCTGCCGGGCGGGCCATCTATACCCAGAACGCGGCCCGCTATATTCAACGGATTCGCCAGGTCGACGCCGAGGTACAGCGCTGCCTGGCGGCCATTCCCCAGACCCGGCGCAAGCTGGTTTCTCAGCACGAATCGCTCGGCTACTTTAACCGTTACTACCGCCTCAAAAGCCTGGGCAGCATCGCCGACTTTGTCGGCCAGGAACGGGGCCCGGCCAGCCTGGCCCGGCTGGCCCAGGTAATGAAAAGAGAAGGTGTGCGGGTGATATTTGTCGAGCCTCAGTTTTCACAAAGCCAGGCGCGCTCTTTGGCCGAGGCCACCGGGGCCCGCATCGTGCGCATCTACTCCGATGCCTTCGACCGCGCGGTTGACTCCTACCTCGAGTTGATACAGGCCAACGGTCAGGCTATTTGCACGGCCTTCAAGTAAAGCTATGCGGCCCAATCCCCTCAATGTGCAGTTCTGGCTATGGGGCCAGGATGTGCTGGCGGGCTGCCTCGAGGCCTTTGGTTTTAGGAGATACCCCAATGCCAGCGGCCAAGGCTCGAGCCTCTACCGCAAGGGGCCGGTAGGGCTCCACTCGAGCACGGCCTGGCTGGGTATCGCCCAGGGGGTGCTGGTCTATAAGCGGCCGGTCGAAGGCTTTTTTCTGCTCGAGGACGACCAGTCCATGCCGCTTCTGCCCGAACAGGCTCGACCGGTGGATCGGGTCTGGGGCCTCGAGGTGCTGCGCTCTTTTGTGGTGGGCTACGAGACCTGGGTTTGGCTCTACGCAGGCCCTGCCTATCGGAAGATGCTGCTAGGGAACCTGCCCTCTATGCTGCGGGGCGATCGGGCTGCTTGGGAGCGCTGGTTGCTGCCGGATGATGGGAGGTAAGCGCGGATGGCCGTTCTACCCTGTTTAGCGCTGGGCGTTCCCGTTGTTCAAAAATGCCACGATGCCTCCTGCCAAACCCCTAGCCAACTGATCCCGATAGGTACTGGTGGCCAGCCTTTTGCCCTCGGTGGGGTGATTGACAAAGCCGATTTCCACCAGGATGGCGGGGATGCGGGCATTGCGAATTACGTAGAAGGGGGCGGTCTGCACCCCGCGGCTTACCGCACCGGTATCGCGCACCATGGCCTGCAGGGTTTTGAGGGCGAGCTGTTCGGAAAACTTGAGGTTGGCCTGGGCCAGCAGGTCGCGCATGAGCCGCTGGGCCACACTGCGGGCTTCCTGGGTCAGACGCTGCCCGAGGGAGCCCCCACCGTTTTCCAGGATGGCCTTGGACAGAAGCCGCTGGTCGATGGTCTCGCCAAAGTAGTACACTTCGATGCCCTGGGCGGCCCGCCCGGATGCGTTGGCGTGAATGGAGACGAACAGGGTGCGCTTGCTGTCGGCCATGGCAGCCCGCAGCCCCAGGTCGGCGACCTTGTCGGCCGACAGGTGTTGGTCTGTGCTGCGGGTGAGAAGAACCCGGATGCCCCGGGCCTCGAGCAGCCGCTTGGTGCGGAGGGCCACATCGAGCACCACCTCTTCTTCGCGCACGAACCCTATGGCCCCAGGGTCAACGCCCCCGTGGCCGGGGTCGAGCACCACCACTGGGGTGGGCGGGCCGGCCCTGGGGCGGGGTTGCGCGCCGGTGTTGCTGCGCACCTCCAGCACCAAACGCCGGGGATCGGCCAGCTCCATGGTTCGATGATTTGTACCGGGCTTGAGGGTCACCACATAAACCGTGCCACCTGGGCTGGGGGTGGCTCGGTAGCCCACCACCTGGGGCGTGTTTAGCAAGGCCCGCAGGCTGCGGGATGGGGTGCCCTGGAAGCGGATGGAGAGCTCGTTCCCCTGGCGACTCAGGCTAAATTTCGCTGTACTGGGGAGGCTGAATACCAGCCTTGTGAGGCCGTTTTCACTGCCCACTCGAGGTTGGGCCAAACCCAAAGAGACCAAACCTATAATCAGAGCAAAAATACACCGCATCTAACGGGATTTTAGCGCTTTGCCACAGGATACGATAGCCCCAGAGGCCTTTTTTCAAAAGAAACCCTGAATGCTAGGAGGCGGACAATGCAGGTAGACAATACAAGTGTTGTGAAACTGGAGTACCAACTGTGGGTGGATGGGCGCAAGCTCGAGGGCACCGAAGGTCAGCCCACAACCATCCTGATGGGCCACGCACCCGAGCTACCCCCGGGCCTCGAGGCCAATCTTTTGGGCAAGATGCCAGGAAGCTATCAGATTTTCCTGCCTCCGGAGCCTTACAACCCAGACCTGCGCACGATTGTGCCGGCTGCCGATTTACCCGAGCCTCCGCGGTTGGGTGCTGGCTATGGCGGAGAAAGCCCCGATGGTCGGTGGCTGCTGTACCGCGTGGTGCACATTGACGGGGAGCAGGTTACACTCGATGCCAACCCACCCCTGGCAGGGAAGGCCCTGGAGTACCGCCTGATTATTCATAGCGTGCGGCCCGCAACACCCGAGGAGCTCGAGCACGGCCATGTTCACGGTGAGGGGGGTGTGCAACACTAGGCCCCAGGCCACCTGCGCTCGATGTAGTCGAGTTTGCGCCCTCGTAGCAGCCATGCCGCCACCAGGGTGGTGAGGGGAACAGCAAGCACCAGGGCTAGCGAACCCACCAGCATAGTTACGATTTCCGCGGCGAAGGTCTCGTTGTTGAAGAGTATAGCCAGAGGAACATCACTCTGACCGATCAGCAGCAGCAGCGGAAGGCTACCAGCCGCATAGGCCAGCACCAGGGTGTTGACCAGGCTGCCAATGTGATCAAAACCCACCGCCATGCCCCTCGAGTAAAGCTCCCGCACGCCATAGCGTGGGTTGGCCTGTACCAGGGCCTGCACAACAGCCGCCTGCGTGACCGTTACATCGTTGAGGGCACCCAAAGCTCCCACCACCACCCCAGCCAGGTATAACGAGATCAAATCCAGATTCCCCCCAAGCTGGAATCGAGCCAAAAAAGCCTCCTCTGAAGTGAGGCCGGTGAACTGCATCCATTCGGTCAGCAGCGTGGCAAGCACCAGGGCGACCAGCGCAGCCATGGTGGTACCGATCAGCGCTGCGGAGGTTTTGCGGTTGATGCCGTGCACAAAGTAGATGGAAAGCGCCAAAATGCCGAACGCTCCCAGAAAGGTAACCAGTAGCGGGTTGCTGCCTGCGGCAATTTGAGGCACCACCACGTAAGCCAAAACGCCCATGCTGGCTGCCGTGCCCAGCAGACCTCGCAAGCCTTTGCCGCGCCCCAATGCAATGGTGACAAGCACAAACAATCCAAGCAGAGCCCACAGGTAATGCAGACGATAAGGCTCTGTAAGATAGGTTTTTCCGTCAGCCTGGTAGACCACCACCAACTGCCCAATGCGAAAGTCGATGCCGTCTGTGGGCATCTCGGCTTGTACTACTTGATTGCCTATACGTACCGTTGCGCGCTCTTGATCCAGGGCTACGATGCGAGCAATCGCGTAGATGCCAGCCGAGCCTGTTTGCGGGTGGGTACTCTGAGCCCAGGCCAGACTCAAAGATAACAGGAGGGCAATAAATAGACGCATGGCTCTAATCCTATTGGGCAACGAGATGAGAGGGAAATGACGAGCATTTGAAATTTCGTAGTACACTACAGTGGAAGCTGTAAGCCTAAGGGGGGATACCATGAACACCGCGCCATCCATTACCGATACCTTGACAAATATGTTCAACCAGAGCATCCAGGTTATTAGTAAGCCCAGCGTTGCAACCTTTGAACAATTTGAAAACAAGGGAACCCTTCGAGAAGCTGTTATCTATGTGTTGACCGCTGGCATCATCGTAGGGCTGCTGAATTGGGGGGGAGGTTTTGGAGGTTTTCTGAGTGGAATTATCGTTACCATTATTGGGTTTCTGGTGTTTACCTATCTGGTGCACTATGTCGGTAAGTCCCAGGGAGGAACCGGAACACTGGACAATGTGGCCTATACTTTTGCGCTATTTTGGGTGCCCATCAGCGTTTTGACTGCGGTGCTAAACCTAGTTCTAATCGTCACCCTAATCGGCATCCTATTAATTCCCTTACTGATGATCGCATCTCTGGTTGTTGACGTGTATTTTGCCTACCTGGCTGTGCAGTCGAGTATGAACCTGCGCGAAAGTGGAAAAATTTGGATTACCCTGGCCGCAGCTTTTGTGGGTACTTTGGCTATTACCTTCGTTGTTGCGGTTATTCTTTGATAGTTGAACCACTTATATAGGACTTTCTTCCCTACCCAAAGACGTTCAATTCAGACATAAATAATGCATCCCACTTATAGTCTTATAGTGGGTGCTTCTAAAGACGCTTGTGAGTTCCCCTCCCTAGCTCACAAGCGTTTTTGGCTTAAGCTTCGCCCGAGTGCAACATAGATAAAGGGCCCAGAAAGAAGGAGGAAACATGAAGTTTCAATCCTCACTCGAGCTTTTGCCCGAGTGCAACGGGGGATTTTCACAAAATTTCGTCTTTATAATGATGTTTCAATCCTCACTCGAGCTTTTGCCCGAGTGCAACACACCTGGTGGGGATAACTGGCTGCAACGATTCGCCGTTTCAATCCTCACTCGAGCTTTTGCCCGAGTGCAACGCGCGCTCGGCTGTCTCGCCTGGAGCCAATCAGTGGTCGTTTCAATCCTCACTCGAGCTTTTGCCCGAGTGCAACCGCAACGGCCTAGACCCTGACGGCACTCGCGGCCTGTTTCAATCCTCACTCGAGCTTTTGCCCGAGTGCAACTTACGCGCGAGCTGTAGGTAATGGCGTGCAGTGGGTTTCAATCCTCACTCGAGCTTTTGCCCGAGTGCAACAATGACGCTCGAGTCTCTCAAACGAGATAGCTACGTTTCAATCCTCACTCGAGCTTTTGCCCGAGTGCAACGCGCGTACCGCTTCGGGGAAATGCTGGCCTAGTCGCTGTTTCAATCCTCACTCGAGCTTTTGCCCGAGTGCAACCGGCCGGGCTACTGATTATGCGCGTCAATGCAATGTTTCAATCCTCACTCGAGCTTTCGCCCGAGTGCAACGAAATGCCTCCATTGCAATGGATTAGGCGAAATCGTTTCAATCCTCACTCGAGCTTTCGCCCGAGTGCAACAACTTCGAGAAGCTCAAGGCAGCGAATAGCCTGGCGTTTCAATCCTCACTCGAGCTTTCGCCCGAGTGCAACCAGCAAGGGCCACAGCCCGCTTTCCCGCAGGCGGGCGTTTCAATCCTCACTCGAGCTTTCGCCCGAGTGCAACATTTATCCACCAGAGGATCCAACTGACTTTAGAATGTTTCAATCCTCACTCGAGCTTTCGCCCGAGTGCAACATCTCCTGAGCTGTCTCCTCGTACTCTCTCACGAGTTTCAATCCTCACTCGAGCTTTCGCCCGAGTGCAACGCCCACGCGGTGCGGGCCTCAGATAGGGAGATGCGGGGTTTCAATCCTCACTCGAGCTTTCGCCCGAGTGCAACAATTTGCTGATTTCTTGGAATTCGAAAAAGGGTTTGTTTCAATCCTCACTCGAGCTTTCGCCCGAGTGCAACGATGGATCGCACGGCGTGCGTGCGTTGGCTGGTCGATGTTTCAATCCTCACTCGAGCTTTCGCCCGAGTGCAACCTCCTGGCAGGCCGTATGCTCCAATGACTCTAGCGGTTTCAATCCTCACTCGAGCTTTCGCCCGAGTGCAACCAACAATCGCCGAGGATGACCCCACAAAGCTGGCCGTTTCAATCCTCACTCGAGCTTTCGCCCGAGTGCAACCTGCTCCTGAGCCATTGCCAGGGCTTACCCCTAGCTTGTTTCAATCCTCACTCGAGCTTTCGCCCGAGTGCAACCCCTGGATAGGGTCGTCTACCACAAGCACATCGGCGTTTCAATCCTCACTCGAGCTTTCGCCCGAGTGCAACGCAGCACCACCAAGAAGGTGCCGCCAAACATCAGGGCGTTTCAATCCTCACTCGAGCTTTCGCCCGAGTGCAACGAGGCTTTATCGTGTACCTGGCAGCGGTCTCGGAGTTTCAATCCTCACTCGAGCTTTCGCCCGAGTGCAACGTGGTTGAAATTGGCCGTGGCAGGTCTGACAGAGGTTTCAATCCTCACTCGAGCTTTCGCCCGAGTGCAACGGTAGGGGCCCTGGCCCAGCTCCACCTCAGTCAGGTTGTTTCAATCCTCACTCGAGCTTTCGCCCGAGTGCAACCTCAGCGACCTGCAGCGCAGCCTGCCCATTGGGGGGTTTCAATCCTCACTCGAGCTTTCGCCCGAGTGCAACTGGCCCTGGCGCTGTGGCCCCAGGTCAAGCCGGAGTTTCAATCCTCACTCGAGCTTTCGCCCGAGTGCAACGTGGCCCGCGAGCTGCGCCGCAACCCTGGCAAAGAGGTTTCAATCCTCACTCGAGCTTTCGCCCGAGTGCAACCTACGAGCACGGACACATCGAAGGCTGGTTGCATGTTTCAATCCTCACTCGAGCTTTCGCCCGAGTGCAACCAGCAAGGGCCACAGCCCGCTTTCCCGCAGGCGGGCGTTTCAATCCTCACTCGAGCTTTCGCCCGAGTGCAACGGTGGAGCGGCTGGCGAAGGTGGGTATTGCGGTAGTTTCAATCCTCACTCGAGCTTTCGCCCGAGTGCAACGCCTATCGGGTGGGGTAAATGCGGCTGGATCGTTTGGTTTCAATCCTCACTCGAGCTTTCGCCCGAGTGCAACCGTAAGGGGGAGCGCTTCGAGCGCTTCTCCCGTGACGTTTCAATCCTCACTCGAGCTTTCGCCCGAGTGCAACCCGGAGCGGTAAAATCATTCCAATCGCTGTTGTAGTTGTTTCAATCCTCACTCGAGCTTTCGCCCGAGTGCAACTCGGAGTGCCGCCCCCGCTTGATCCGTGCCAGTGTGTTTCAATCCTCACTCGAGCTTTCGCCCGAGTGCAACACG
>Ga0209479_1001450_pt1 | contig 23095 bp, 21 predicted proteins | sample DewCreD2012metaG_2_FD_184112 | JGI IMG/M metagenome (GOLD analysis project Ga0209479, IMG submission 184112) | Hot spring sediment bacterial and archeal communities from British Columbia, Canada, to study Microbial Dark Matter (Phase II) - Dewar... ...
ACGGATAAGGAAGGGATAGGGAGCTCTTCTATTTTTAAGGCTTCCCTAAGACGTTCAGAATATTCGGGTGTGATATGTAAAGCAGCAAGCCTTCCCACCTCCGGTTCAATCAAAACTCTATCATGATGGAGTTCAGGAATCGAAATTTTATTAGGCAAAAAGAGAGCTAAAAAGGCCTCCCTAATAGGGAGACGACTTACTTGGAACTCTTCTGGAAGATCCCTTTCGGATAGTAATTTCTCTCCTGGTTTAAAATGTCCCAAAAGGATTGCCCTTTTTAGTTGTTCGGTCACCTCTTCCGATACCCGAGGAGGCTTTATTGACGAAAATTTTTAATGGATATAAAAATTAATCCATTCGTAATCCCTCACTCAGAAGTGGGGAATAAGTCCGAGAGGGGCATTGGAGAAACCCATGGTGCGGCTACCTTAAATGGTCCATAGAAATCGTTTACTTTGGCTTGTTTTAATCAGAAACCCATTTCTACGATGGATCGATTCGTATTCCTTAAACATATAAATTGATCCGCCTTCTATGGGTTTCGGAAATACTCCTGTCGGGCTTAAATTTATTTCCACCCTTCAGTGAGGGGTTACATCCATTCTTTAAAAATAGTTTAATTTTGAGATTTGTTGTGATATGATTAAGTTGCTTAAATTTCATTTTTGGATGATCTAAAAATAATGAAGAAAGGAGGAACGGTTTATGAAAAAGAAAGGGTTGTTAATTGGTTTTCTTGTCTTTTCTTTTTTAGCAGTGAGTCCTCATCTGTCTCTTGGTCAGCTTAAACCCGGTGATCCGATCGTTATAGGGGTCCCCACTGCATTGGGATCCATTGAGGGAAGGGATGGCTGGATGGCCATCCAGATGGCTATCGAAGAGATTAATGCCAAGGGAGGGGTTCAGGTCGGTCCCAATAAACATCTTCTCAAGGCCTATGCCATAGATACTCGGGAACATGAACCAGGGATTCCAGTCCATGACGCCCTCACCGCTGCAGAAAAGCTTATCCTTGAAAGAAAACCCCATGCCATTGCCTTAGGGAATTTCCGTTCGGAAGTCTTACTGTCCACGATGGACCTCATTTCGAAATACAAGTTGCCCTATATCTGTTCGATTGCCATGACCCCATTGATGCAAAAGAAGGTAACGGAGGAATATGACAAATACAAATATATCTTTCGAAATTGTCTCAATGCCCCCTATCTCTCGATGTATCTTAGTGGGGTCATGGGGTTTATTCGAAAAGAGTTTGGGTTTAACCGAGCCTATATTATTACTCAAGATGTATTGTGGGCAAAAGGGACAGGGGCCGGGCTCGAGAAGTGGTTTAAAGAGAATGACTGGGAAGTGATCGCCTTTGATACCTATGCGACAGGGTCTTCTGACTTTTCACCTTCCCTGATCAAAGTGAGGGCACAGAAAGCTCAAGTGATTGTCCCTATCTTTGATATGCCCCAAAGTGGTATTCTGCTTAAACAAGCCCGAGCCATGCAGATTCCTGCTCTCATTGCTGGCTTCATCAGCCCGATTGCTTGTGAAAATGCCTGGAAGGTATTTGAAGGAGAAGTCGAGGGGATGATCAATATGATTTATGAGGTTGGGCCGATTCCGATCAAGGCGGTCCCCAAGTCCGTTGTCTTTAATCAGAATTATGGAAAGAGATGGGGAGAGAAGGCAAGGACAGAACTTTCCGGGCATGGTCCAGGACCAAGTTATGACGCCATCTACATCCTTGCCAGTGCTTTCGAACGAGCAAAGACGGTGGATCCTGATGCCGTTGTAAAAGCCATCGAACAGACCGATATGGATGGAGTGATCGGAAGAATAAGGTTCGGTAAGGATCATCAGGTCATTTTTGGATTTAATCCGAAAGAGACCGCTGTGGGGGTAGGATTCCAGTGGAAGAAGCCTGGAGAGCGAGTCGTTGTGTTTCCAGAGGGATTTGCAGAGGGAAAGATCGATCTTCCCCCTTACATGAAAAAATAAAATTGATTTGTAAATCCTAATGGGCAATCCTCTTTCACCCGAAGATCGCCCCTTTAATCCGTTATCACAAATCAAAATTCTATGCTCTCGAGTATTCTTATATATGGTTTGATCAATAGCGTCATTTTAGCCCTGACAGCGATAGGGTTCAGTCTCACTTTTGGAATCAGTGGAGTGGCCAACTTCGCCTATGGAGGATTCTATATCCTTAGTGGCTTTCTTGTATGGATGCTTCTCCATTATCTGAAATTTCCCTTCCTTCTCGCCATTGTGGTGACCGTAGGGGCGGTAGGACTATTGGGATTTATCACCTATTGGGTCATTCTTTCGAGGGTGAGGGGGATTGCCCTCTCTGAAGTGATTGCCACATTTGCCCTTGGAGTGGGAATACTTGAGTTGTTCCGATATCTGGGGTTCGTGACCTATGAGTTCACTCTTCCTTATTTAAAGAAAGGAACGATTTTTCTCGCCGGTGTCCCGATAGATTATCAGCGTCTCTTTATCATCGGGATTGGTTTGGCCCTGGTTCTCTTTCTTTACTTCTTCACCCATCATACCAGGATTGGCCTCTCTTTTAGAGGAATTGCCCAGAATGAACGCACCGCCATTTCCCTTGGAATTCGATCCGACCGAACAGCCGCTTTAAGCTTAGCCTTTGGATGTGCGATGGGAGCCTTAGCCGCGATCCTCATCCTTCCCTTAGGAATCATCTCTATTAACACAGGATATGAAGTGTTGCTGATTGCAGTGGCTGTGGGAATTGTTGGAGGCCTGGAGAGTGTGTCTGGAATTCTTATTGCGAGTTTGATTCTGGGCTATACGCAGGTGTTTACCGGGACTTATTTGAAACCAGAATGGATGATGGTCGTTTACCTCGCGGCTATCGTCCTTGTCCTTACCATCAAACCCTCGGGCCTCTTTGGAAAGTTTAAAGAGCTGGAAGAGAGGGTCTGATACAAAAAGTGAGGAGTGGGGAGTAAGGAGAGTGGAGGGAGGAGTGAAAGTCGATGAAGTTTCGTAAAGAGAGATTGGATCGAGGAATTAAGGCAAGATGTGAAGATATCTTTGCCCTCTCCTCTTATCGAGAGATCCTCTATTTATTGCTTCCCAGGGTTCTTCCTGTTGTCCTCTTACTTGTTTTTCCATTATTGAAAGACATCGTGGGACTGTATTGGGAAAAGGTTTTAGTCATTACCTGTGCGATTGCTTTGCTTTCGCTGAGCTGGGATTGGATGGCTTCAGTGGGGTTGATCTCTTTGGGTCAGGCTCTCTTTTTTGGGGTAGGCGCTTATGTGACAGGTTCCTTAAACTATGCCTTCAAATGGTCACCCCTGCTCACCATCCCTTTAGGAACTCTGGGGGGCGCTTTGATCTGTACCCTTCTGCTCATTCCTGTGCTGAGATTACGGGGTGTCTATTTTGCGATTGTGACGTTGACCCTCCCCCTTCTTCTGATGAGGTTTATTGAAACCACAAAGATTTTAGGTGGCACAGAGGGATTGAGTGCCCTCACCCCCTTGCCCAACCTATGGGTAGAACTCTATATCCCTGTTTTCGCTCTTTTATTATGCCTTTTTGGATTTCGAAGGTTGATCAGTGAAGATTATGGTCTTGTCCTTCAAGGGATCAGAGACAATGATAGGGCAGTCATGAGCGGAGCTATCAATATCTACTGGTTTAAAACAGAGGCCGTTTTTTTGGCAGCCCTGGTCGGCAGCTTTCCCGGGGCCTTCATGACCCATTATTACCAATTTGTCGGAATGCCTGCCTTTGCACTGGACTATTCGATTTTACCCTTAACCGCTTCAGTATTAGGGGGCGTAGGAACTTTTGCTGGTCCCACCATAGGAGCCTTTATTCTTGTCCCTCTTTCTGAAGTTCTACGGGCCTTCGGGACCTTAAGAGTGGTCTTCTACTCAGCAATTCTTATTATTTGTATCGTTGGGCTTCCTGAGGGAGTCTTCCATTTTATCCGAAGAAAGTATCATCAATTCGAAAGAATGGTTGAAGTGGGCTGAATTTTGGAAAACCCTATGAATGAAACTATCTTAAAGGTCGAAAGGCTGAATAAGAATTTCGGTGGTGTATCTGCAATTGTCAATGTAAGCTTTGAAGTGAAAAAAGGGGAGCTTCTTGGAATCATCGGACCTAATGGTTCAGGAAAGACAACCTTGGTCAACCTCCTCACTGGTTTTGTAAAACCCGACTCAGGGCGAGTCTTCTATCAAGGAATCGATATCACCGGGAAAAAACCCTATAAAATCGCTGAAATGGGAATTGCTCGAACTTTCCAGATGGTGAAGCCTTTTTATCAGCTATCCGCCTTTAAAAACCTTATTATCCCCCTCTACTCTTCACGGGTGAGGAGATTGAGAGGTGGAATGTATGGAGATCGGGATGATGTCGCCATTGATCTTCTCGAGGACGTTGGGTTTGAACGAGATTCTTTTGTCCCTTATAAGGTCGCCTCGAGCCTTCCCCATGGGTATCTCAAACGTCTTGAACTTGCCCGCTGCTTGGCCCTGAGGCCCGAACTTCTCATCCTGGACGAACTTTTTTCTGGAATGTCTATGTCTGAAGTGGCAAGCACCCTTCCCATCATTGAAAGATTAAATGGGGAAGGACTTACGATCATCATGGTAGAGCATCGATTAAAAGAATTATTTCGCCTCGCCCATCGAGTCATTGCCCTCAATTTTGGATCTAAGATTGCCGATGGGCTTCCTGGGGAGATTATGGACAATGAGGGAGTCAAAGCAGCCTATTTAGGAAGCGAAGAGGAGGAAGAAGATGCTTGAGGTCAACAACTTGATGGTCTTTTTCGAGAATGCCTTGGCCATCAATGACCTCAGCTTAGAGGTTCGGCAAGGGGAGATTGTCGGGGTTTTAGGTTCAAACAGTGCGGGTAAAACCACATTAATGAATACCCTCTCAGGACTGATTATCGATATGAAGAAAAAAGAGGATCGAAGGGGTGGAGAACGGATCACCCTCCTTGGAGAGATAAGATATGAAGGGGAAGAAATCACTCACGTCGAACCTTACGAGAGGGTGAAGAAGGGGATCGTGTTAAGTCGAGAAAGACATCCCATCTTTCCGGATAGTAGTGTTGAAGAAAATTTAAAGATTGCCTCTGTTTTAAGGAGAGACCAGGAGATTAAAAAAAGCATGGATTTTGTCTATCAAATTTTTTCTCATCTAAAGGGGATCAGAAAAAGAAAGGCAGGGTTCTGTAGCGGAGGTGAACAGCAAATGCTATCGATCGGAATGGCCCTGATGACCAAACCCCGTCTCCTTCTGATGGATGAACCTTTGCTTGGACTCTCCCCTATCCTCCAGAAAGATTTGATCCGCGCTACCAAACAGATTCGAAAAGAAGGGGTCACTGTTTTAGTGACCGAACAATTTGCACGGCCACTCTTACCAGCCATTGACCGGGGATATGTCATTGAGAATGGAATTCTCATTCTCTTTGGCACAGGAAGAGAATTGATGGAAAATCCGGAAGTCAAGGCCGCTTATTTCGGGGTATAGGAGAGATGGAGATTTCTTTCGGTTCTATTTATGAACAATTCGAAAAGGTCTGCCGGGATTTCCCTGAAAAACCGGCCCTGATCTATTTGGGAAAAAGCTGGCGATTTTCCCAACTCAAAGAAACCGTTGAAACTCTTGCAGCCAATCTACTAAAAATGGGAATCACCGGGGGAGACCGCGTCATCCTTTATCTTTCTAATACCCCTCAATGGGTCATCTCCTGGTTGGCCCTGCTCCGAATCGGAGCCATCAGTATCCCCATCTCACCCATCTATACGCCTATGGACCTGAAATATATGGCCAATGACAGCGGAGCCGAAACGATATTCTGCCTGGATACGAACTTTGGATATGTCTTGCAAGTCCTTCCTGAAACCGGATTAAAAAGGGTGATCGTCACTAACATTGCAGAACTCCTCCCCTGGTGGAAAAGATGGATTGGGCTCTCTCTCAATAAGATCCCCAGTGGAAAAGTAGGAAAGGGTGAACATATCTTTTCCTTTAAAAAACTTCTCGAAAGGAGGTCCTCCTCTTCCCTCCCTTCACTAAACATAGAACCCGAGCAGATGTTCGAAATGCTTTATACAGGGGGAACGACCGGACCTCCAAAGGGAGTCCCCTTTACCCATATCGTTTTTCTTGAAGGGATATCTGAACAGAGAGCTATGAGCGAACCCTTTATTCCAAAGGGGAAGGATATAGTCATTCAAGGAGGACCTCTCTTTCACATCCTCGGTCAACAGATGGGTCTTGGAGGGCTTCTCTCAGGGGACAACCTTATCCTACTGCCGAAAGTCAATCTGGATGGACTTCTTGACCATATTCAAAGATATAGGGTGCTCACCTTCTTTGGTGTCCCTGCGATGTATCGGATGATTCTTGAACATGATCGAATCGACTATTATGACTTAAGTTCCCTTCAATACTGCTTCTCGGGTGGGGATGTCCTCCCTGTGGAAGTGGCCGAACGATGGCTTAAAAAATTTGGAAAACCCATTTACCAGGGATATGGGGCTACAGAAACCTGCGGTCGGGTTTCTTTGACTCCAATAGGAGAAGAAGCCCCTCCGGGAAGTGCAGGGAAGGTCACCCCTCTCCAGAAAGTCAAGCTGGTCGATCCGGATACCCTTGAGCCCGTTCCACCAGGAGAACCAGGGGAGTTGCTGGTCTCTTCTGATCATATGATTCGAAGCTATTGGAATAAACCCTTAGAAACGGCTGAGTGTTTTGTTGAGATGGATGGAAGGTTATGGTACAGGACTCGTGACATTGTCCGGATTGACGAGAAAGGATGGCTTTTCTATCTGGATCGTTCTGTGGATACCATTAAGCACAAAGGGTATCGGGTAGCTGTTTCAGAGATTGAGGCTGTTCTGCAAGAACATCCGGCTGTCATTTCTGCCTGCGTGGTTGGGGTGCCGGATGAGAAGGTAGGCGAAAGAATCAAAGCATTTGCTGTCCTCAAATCAGATGTAAAGGGAGTCAGCGCCTATGACCTCCTTAAGTGGTGCCGTGAAAGGTTGGCTCCTTATAAAGTCCCCCAATACATTGAATTTCGCGATATGCTTCCTAAATCAAAGGTGGGTAAACTCCTGAGACGGGAGCTTCGGGCCGAAGAACGAAAACGTTTTGAAAAGTCTTAGACTTCCTACTCCATTCCTTTAATCTTTTCTTTCAGCAGTGGAATCACCTTTTGAAAATCATCCACGATCCCGTAATCCGCGACACTGAAGATGGGAGCCCTTGGATCCTTGTTGATGGCGATGATGGTCTCGGCACCTTTGATTGCGGTCACATGCTGAAAGGCCCCACTGATTCCAACGGCGATGTAAATCTTGGGTTTTACCGTTTTCCCAGAAATCCCCACCTGTCTCTCTTTCGGCAACCAGTTTCGATCTACCACAGGTCGTGAACAGGAAATCGTTCCCCCAAGGATCTTGGCAAGCTCCTCAAACATCGGCAGATGCTCAGGCCCTCCGATCCCCTGTCCTACGGAAACCAGAATCTCTGCCTGAGAGATATCTTCTCCGCTCAGGGGAGCCTCAATATATTGAAGGAATCGTTTCCTATCGGTGACTTCTTGAAGAGGCGAAGGCTCAATCATTATTCCTCCCTTCTCCTCCTCCAGGAGCTTGGGAGCAAAAGTTCCAGGCCGGAGGGTGACCATACATCCTTTTGCCTCTTTAAGAATCATATGGGCAATCACCTTTCCCCCATAAATGGATCGAAGAACCTTCAGTCGCTCTCCTTCAAAAGAGAGACCAATGCAGTCGGTTGCCAGGGGGAGGTCCAACTCCACAGAAAGACTGGGCGCAAGCTCCATTCCATAAGCGGTATGCCCCATCAGAAGCAGGAGAGGTTGATATTTTGAGAAGAGAGAGGAGAGGACTCTCTGATAATAGATGGAGTTAAAGTCTTTTAATTTTTCATCTTCCACCACCAAAACTCTGGGGGTTCTCATCGCCATCTCTTCTGCCAGGTCATTTATTTCAAACCCCAAAAGAATAGCCGTAAGAGAACCACCCTTCTCTTTGGCCAATCTTTCACCACATCCAAGGATCTCATAGGTGATCTCTCTAATTTTTCCTTGACGATGTTCTACTAATGCAAATATCTCGGTCATTTAACCCTCCCCGTAAATCTCTCTTTTTGGAACAATTCGTAAAAAAATTGGGTGCGTATTAAACTCAATATTCCACTATTCCACTATTCCATTTTCCGAGATTCTATTTTATCCTTTTTTCTTCTTTATAATTTCGCTGAGCTGAGTCACTACTTCTTCAGGAGTCCCTTTTAAAATCTCTGCCATCTTCCCAGCAGCTGGAAAAGAGACCTGATCCAGGATGGCATAAAGAGGCTCCTCTGATGTCAACCCCAGTTCTTCAAGACCGATCTCTCTCATCTCTTTTTCTTCGGCCTCGAGAATGGCAGCCAGAGAAACATATTTGGGTTCATTAATTCCTGTCTGGATGGTAAAGAGGGCAGGTAGCTTTACCTCTAACAGTTCCTCCAGACCGCCTTCCAGTTCTCTTTTTACCTTTGCCTTTCCATTTTCGATTTCAATCCTGTTGACAATCGAGGCATGAGGAATCCCTAAAAGCTGGGCCAAAGCCACACCCACCTGTCCCCATCCATCATCTTCCGTCTGGACCCCTGTGAGAATAAGGTCAAAGGGGTGATCCTGGATGGCTCGAGCAAGAATCTTAGCGATAAGAAGGGCATCGAAAGCAGGGGGCTCCTCGATTCGGAGTGCTCGATCCGCTCCCATGGCCAGGCATCTCGTTAAGACCTCTTTTGAATCCTCTGGGCCAACCGTAAGAGCGAAGACTTCTCCACCATAATTTTCTCTAATCCGTACTGCCTCTCTAATCGCATATCCATCCCAATCATTGAGGGCAAAGACAAGGTTATCCTTCTTAATATCCTTACCCTCTTTCTCGATGAAGAGGTCTGCTTCGGCTGTTTTGGGAACCCGTTTCACACATACGATGATCTTCATAGGAACCTCCACTCTAAGAAAGTTCGAATAACCAAATCAATTCCAATGATCAATCAACAAGATAATTTGTTTTGAACAGGGTCATTGGATCATTGATGATGATTTGGAGCCTGCCTGCCGGTGGGCAGGGGATTGGGTTATTGGAATTTGAATCGATGGCTTCTCCTACCAACTCCCCGATATCTTTTACAACCATTTGATCTGCAAGACCAGAAGTCTTTACAGCATCCTCAAGGGTTAAAAGGCAGAAGGGACATGAGGTGGCCAGAATCTTGGCTTTCAGGTGGAGGGCTTCTCGAACTCGAATTTCTGCGTTTCGAGTGCCTTCCGTAAAACCTTCTGTCCACATCCTCCCTCCTCCTCCTTCGCAGCAGAGACTCCTCTCCCTGGACCGTTCCATTTCAATCAAGGTGACTCCCGGAATCGATCTCAGGATCTTTCTGGGTTCTTCAAAGATTCCATTCTGCTTACCAAGAAAACAGGGGTCCTGGTAAGTCAATAGGGTTTCAGACCTCCCTGTCAATTTTATTCTTCCCGCTTCGATAAGCTCGATCAATACTTGAGTGTAATGATGAACAGGAAGGTCAAGGTCAGGGTATTCATTTTTAAAGGCATTGTAACAATGAGGGGAGATGGTGATGATCCTCTTCACTCTCGTTTTTTTAATAAGGTTGGTGTTATCCATTGAGAGCTTCCTGAAGAGGGCCTGTTCTCCCATCCTCCGAATCTCATTCCCACAACAGGACTCCTTTTTCCCCAGGATTCCAAAATCAAGACCCGCCTTCTGAAAGATCTTAAATAGAGCTATTGAGAGGCTCTGAACCCTTGGATCATAGGAAGGGGCGCATCCAATAAATAATAAGTTCTCTGCAGTCTCTTCCCCAATAATCTTTATCTCTAAATCTTTTGCCCAATCGATTCTCCGATCCCTGAATCGTCCCCATGGATTTCCATGAAGAAGGGTATTCTCCAGGGCATCCCGGATGGTGGATGGAACCTCTCCCTGATTGGCCAGATAATTTCTGACTCCTAAAATCAATTCCACATTCTTTACCCCGGCTGGGCAGCGAAGAGTGCAGGTACTACAGGTGGTACAGGCCCACCATTCAGGTCTTCTGAAAAGGGAAGGGTCAGGAGCAAAATAGGTCTGCCGAACCAGTCTCCTCATATTCAGAGGAGACCTAAATTTCACAGGACAACCTCCCGTGCAGGTTCCACACTGGATGCAAACATGGAGGTTGTAATCTCTTGTAAAGGTTTTAGGATCTATCTTCATTCGGCCAATTCCTCTACCTCCGCCAATACCTGATCCTGAGTAAAATGATTCTGTCTGGCCGCCTTACTGGGACAGATGGCTGCACAGGCACCACACCCCTTGCAAAGGGCTTCATTAACCGAGGAGATCCTCTTTGCCTCGATAAATTGGATCGCCGAGGTAGGACAGATCTCGACACAGAGCTTGCATCCAGAACAGAGCTCTGGATCGATCCAGGAAGTAATCGGCTCTACCTCTATCTCTCCCCGAGTGACTAAAGAGAGCGCCTCAGCCGCCGCCGCAGAGGCCTGAGCCACGGTATCCGGAATATCCTTTGGCCCCTGACAGCATCCTGCCAAAAAAATCCCATCCACCGAGGTAGCCACCGGTCTCAACTTCGGGTGAGCCTCCATAAAGAATCGATCCGGACTCTGATTGATTCCAAAGACCTGAGCCACCTTTTCTGCATCCCGTCGAGCCGAAAGACCTGCCCCTAAAACGACCATATCCACTGGAATCTCAATAGGAGTTCCTAGTAGGGTATCCTCCGCCGCCACGACCAGCCGACCCTCACGTTTAAAAACTTCGGAACCCTTCCCCCGGATGAAGAAGATCCCTTCCTCCCTGACTCTTTTATAAAATTCCTGATATCCTTTCCCAAAAGCATTGATATCGATGTAGAACTCAAACACCTCACTTCCGGTCTTCTCTTTGGCCAGATGGGCCTGTTTCATCGAAACCATACAGCAAACCCTTGAACAATAGGTATTGGCATTCTCATCCCGGCTCCCGATGCAATGGAGAAAGGCAATGGCCTTTGGTGTAGTTCCATCCTTCAGCAGAATCTCTCCCCGGGTCGGCCCAGAAGGACTCAGAAGTCTTTCAAATTGAAGGTTTGTGAGCACATTCTCATAAACCCCAAATCCAAATTGAGGGAGGAGATGGGGATCAAATAGATCATAACCGGTAGCAAGGATGATGGCACCCACTTCCTTCTCGATTAACTCCTCCTTCTGTTCAAAATTGATGGCCTGGGCTTTACAAGCCTCCATGCAACTCTTTTTACATTTCCCCCGGCTCAAGAAGAGACAGGCTTGGGGATCGATGACCGCCTTCAATGGGACCGCTTGCGGAAAAGCAATATAGATAGCCTTTCGGTTCACCATCCTCTCCTCAAACTCCGAGGCAACCCCCTTCTTCAACACACAGGCTTCTATACACTCTCCGCATCCCGTACACCGAAAAGGATCCACATAGGTAGGATATTTTTTGATGGAAACATTGAAATTTCCTACATAGCCCTTGACCTCCACCACCTCGGAGCAGACATGAAGTTCAATATTCTTATTTCTGGCCACCTCAACCGTTTTTGGAGTAAAGATGCAGGAGGCACAATCGAGGGTGGGAAAGGTCTTGTCCAATTGGGCCATGTGGCCTCCAATAAAAGGAGCCCTCTCCACCAGAACGACCTTCGTTCCTTCGCTGGCAATAGTGAGAGCAGCTTGAATCCCCGCAATCCCGGCTCCCACAACCAGAATGGAAGGTTTCATCTCGACCTTCTTTCCCTCCAGGGCCTTCTGTCGCAACACTCTGGCTACAGCCGCTTGGAGCAACCGATTTGCTTTCTCGGTGGCCTCGTTCTTATCTTGATGAACCCAGGAGCACTGCTCCCGGATATTGGCCATATTCAGGCAGTAAGGATTGAGTCCTGCCGCTTTAAGGAGATATCGAAACGTGGTTTCATGCATTCGGGGAGAACAGGCGGCAATGACTACTCCTTCTAAGGAAAAATCGGTGATGTCTTTTTTGATAAGCTCCTGGCCTGGATCTGAACAGAGATAACGATAATCCCTGGCAATCTTGACTCCGGGAAGGCTCTTCGAAAAAAGGACAAGGGATTCACAATCGACCGTTGAAGCGATATTCGTCCCGCAATGACAGATGTAAACACCGATTCGTTTCATCATCCCATGGACCCATTAAATCCCGAGGCTTTGAGCATCAAGGAGTCGCGAGAATACGACGACCAATAGCCAATTTTTGAATCTCTTTTGTCCCTTCATAAATTTCAAGGATTTTAGCTGCCCGGTAATACCGCTCAATAGGATAATCATCCAGATAACCATATCCACCATGGAGTTGAAGGGCTTCATCGACGACCTTGATGGCCACCTGAGCCGCCCACCATTTGGCCATGGCCGAGAGTTGGGTATCGGGATGTCCACGATCAATCGCCCAGCAGGCTTTGTAGGTCAGGTTTCGGGCCGTTTCAATGAGGGTGGCCATCTCAGCAATCTTGAATTGGGTAGCTTGAAAGGAGGCAATGGTTCTCCCAAACTGTTTTCTCTTTTTCGTATATTGGACAGCCTGATCGAAAGCGCCCTGAGAGAGGCCTACCGCCTGAGCTCCAATGATCGCCCTCGAGTGATCTAAGAATTTCATCAATTGGAGGAATCCATTTCCTTCTGTTCCGACTAAGTTTTCCTTCGGAACACGCACATTATTAAAATAGATATTCGCCGTATCTGCGGCACGAAGTCCCATCTTTCCATGAATCCTGTCTGCCTTGTATCCTGGCCGATCCGTCTCAACCAGAAGGATACTATGTCGTTTCGTTTTCGAAATCTCTTCAGGATGGGTCAAGCAGTAGACAAGAATGAATTGTGCCACTGTCCCATTGCTGATCATGACCTTATTGCCATTGATCACATATTCCTCTCCTATTCTTTCAGCTCGAGCGGAGGCAGAGGCCGTATCGCTTCCTGCCTCCGGTTCTGTGATTGCAAATCCTGAAACCCATTCTCCCTTCGCCACAGGGGGGAGATATTTCTTCTTCTGTTCCTCTGAGCCATAGAGAAGAAGCATCTCTGTGCCAAATACGGTTTGGCTGAGAACCTGAGCCAGCCCGGGTTCTGCCCTCCAGAATTCTTCGAGGATGAGGGCATGCTCAAGAGAACCCAATCCGAGACCCCCGTACTCTTTTTTGAAGAAAACCCCGATAAAACCCAATTGGGCTGCTTTTTTGATGACTTCCTGAGGGTAGTCTCCCTTTTCTTCGCATTCCTTCCCGATGGGCACGAGTTCGCCTTCGGCAAACTCTCGGGCTGCTATTCGAATCTGCTTTTGGCGATTCGTCAGCTCAAAGTCCATAATCTTTCTTCCTCCCTTTACTCATTTTAAGATGGAGAGTTCAGAATTACAATTTCCCTATCTCCCATATCCCATGATGTCACTCCTTCTTTCTCTCTATCCGCAATGAAACCACGGATTCTCCGATAGGAGCCCGCATCAGGACCGGTGTTGGATAAGACTGTATAAAGTCAGGAAGGGTGAAAGGGGTTTTAAAAAAATTTCTACTTAGCGCATCGGAGAGAAGGGCTTAAAGTTCTTAACCATACCGGTACTGAACCCCGTATTCTCCCCGGGGATAATTCCATTTTACCGAGCCATAGATACAGGCGATCAGGCACGTTCCACATTCGAGGCAACCCGCAAATTCCACCATCATCTCCCCTTTCTCATTGAGGGAATAAAGATTGGCCGGGCAGGCATAGATACAGAACCGCTCCTTGCAGGTATGGCAAATACGCTGATCCAGTTTGATATGGGATTCTCTATCGGTTTTAAAGGCATCGAGGGCAAGTTTCTCAGTAATCTTCATCTCCCCTCCCAGATTGAATGATGGAATGAGATTTATTTCCCATTATTCCAATATTCCAATTTTTTCCTGTTAAATTTTCCTGAATTGGAGCCAATCCTTAAAGGTCTCCCAACTGAAAAGCTGCCTTTTCAATTCTCCTATCTTGGTTTGATAGATTCGTCCCTTGGGTTCCTCATCCACCCACATCACCCTTTCAAAAAGATCGCAGATCAGTTGAGGGTATTTTGAAAAAAGCCTTTGATTGCCAAGGAGTGAGGGGACATACTGGAAGTTCTTCATCTCCTGAAGAATAAAGCTTTCCTTCAGAAGTCTTTCATATTCTGAAAGAGAAGAGGCAGAGAAATCGTTCATCTCTTTCGCCTTTTTAATGGTTCTTCCAGCCAGAACTCCAGAGACGATCGCATACTCCATCCCTCTCACCGTCACCAACATATTGAGTCCCAATCCTGCGGCATCTCCAACGACGAGCATTCCATCCGTAAAGACTTTAGGCATATGATGAATGCCCCCCTCCGTGAGGAGATGAGCAGAATATTCTACGGTCTCTCCTCCCCTCACCAAATTCTTAATTTCTGGCCTCTCCTTAAACTCGTCAAGCCACTTATAGATCTCTTCTCGAGGCTCCATAGAGTTGAGGGATTCTATTCCAATCACTAACCCTAAGGAGAGGCTTTCGCGATTCGTATAAAGAAATCCCCCTCCCATCCTTCCTTTGGTAATGGAGCCGATGAAGAGTTGAGCCGCTCCTTCCCCTTCTCCTAACCCAAATCGATCCTCGATCGTTTCGGAATCGAGTTGAATGACCTCTTTAAATCCCACAGCAAAATGCTTAGGTTGAAAAGGAGGTCGAAGACCTGCCTTCTCGGCAAGAAAGGAAAGGATCCCATCGGCTGCAACCACACAATCCGCTCCGATCTCTTCCTCGCCAGACCTAACCCCAATGACTTTTCCGTCCTCTCGAATAAGGTCATCGACTCTCTTCTGAGGGATGACAAAGACCCCCTTTTCTGAGACAAGGTCCGAAAACCAACGATCAAACTTTGCCCGAAGGAGGGTAAAACTGGGATAGGGTTCTTCATTGAATCGATCACTATAGAGTTCAAAGGTCGTGGAATTGTCTCTCCCCATGAAAGTGATTCTCTCCTTCGTGACATGTCTTTCAAAAGGAGCACCTTTCCATATCTCTGGAAGGTAGTTCAGAATGGGTCGAAGATAGAGCCTTCCACCGGTGACATTCTTACTTCCTGAGAAATCCCCCCGCTCTAAAACCAATACCGTCATCCCCGAATCAGAGAGTTCATAGGCACAGGAGAGCCCTGCAAGTCCTCCACCTACAATGATCACATCTACTTTTTCCATGATGTTTGATCCAACCTTTGAGGTTCGATAGGAGCCTCTTTATTTATCCTTCTGAGGCAAGGACTTTCTTTAATTCTTCCGTTAATGCCGGCACGATCTGGAAGAGGTCTCCCACAATCCCGTAATCCGCATAGTTGAAAATCAGGGCATTGGGATCCGTATCCACTGCGACTATCGTTTTACAGGTTCCTATCCCTAAGACATGATGAATGGCCCCTGAGATCCCAAAGGCCATATAGAGCCTTGCTGAAATATTCTTTCCGCTCTTTCCAATTTGATCTTTAAGATCCCTCCACCCCTCATCGACCACAGCCCGCGTGGTCCCTACAGAGGCATTGAGGACATTGGCCAGTTCTTCAATGATTTTAAAATGTTCAGGTCCCTTAATTCCCCTTCCAGCAGCCACCACAATATCTGCTTCAGTAATATCCACCCTTTCCCCGGAGGACTTCTCTACCTGGATGACTTTCTTTTTCATGGATGAGGGATCTAATTGAATTGGAATGGATAAGACTTCGGCCGATTTCCCTAAGTTCTCATGGATGAGGAAGGTATGATTTCTTACGGTGGCCATCTGGGGGCGAGCCTCCGAAAAGACCATCTCAGCAAAAACCTTCCCTCCAAAGAGAGGTCTTTTCACCGTTAATCGACCCTCTTCATCGACCGATAGCTCGGTGCAGTCCGGGGCATAGCCCGTCTCTAAACGCATCGCTAATCGGGGGAAAAGATCCTTTCCAATGGAAGTCGCTCCTCCTAAAAAGATAGAAGGCTGATGTTCCTTCAATAAAGGGAGAAGGGCAGATTCATAGGCATCTGAAGTATAGGGAGATAGGAGTGGATGATCGAGAAGATAGATTTTGTCAGCGAAAGGGAGAAGGCCCTTCGTGGCTTCTTCAAGCCCACTTCCCAATAAAAGGGCAACTACCTTCTGCCCTGTCTTTTTTGAGAATTCAACACCTCCGGAGAGGAGTTCGAAGGTAATTCCCTTGACCTTTCCATCCTGATGCTCGGCTAATACCCAAATTTCGTTCGCCATGGAGGGGACTCCTTTATTTCGATTTCGAATTTTTAATTTCTATTTCGTAATCCATCCTCTCCGATCAGATGACTTTGGCGTCTTCTCGGAGAAGTCTCACCAAGGTCCTTACATTGTCTGGAAATTCTTCTTTAATCATTTTGACAGGAGGTCGTTTGGGAGGGGAAAGATACCTGATCACTTTAGCCTGAATGGACGGGCTTCCTACTTTACTTGGTTCGATTCCTAAAGAGACAAGATCTAATTTTTTAATCTGGGCCTTCATCGCCTTCATGACATTCATCACCAACGGAATGCGAGGGGTGTTTAACCCCTTCTGACAGGTAAAAAGGGCTGGAAGGGGACAGGTTAGATGCTCCTTCCCATTTTCAACCTCTCGTATCACTTTGGCCTCCTTTCGGGAGATATCCACTTCAAGGCCAATGATGGAATGAACATGGGGGAGGTTTAGAGCCTCGGCCAAGGCGATTCCCACAATCCCCGAATCATCATCCATCGCCTGTCTTCCTGCTAAAATGAGATCGAAGGATCTATCCTTAAGATAGGCAGCAAGGACTCGGGCGATGGCAAATGGATCTGATCCTTCGAGGGCAGGATCTGAAATCTGAATCGCCTCATCAGCTCCCATGGAGATTCCCCTCCGGAGGGCATCCACCCTTTTAGGGTCCGCGGTAAGGACCGTGACTTTTCCACCAAACTTCTCTTTCAACCTCAAGGCTGCCTCTATGGCAATCTCATCAAAGAAGTTCGTAAAATATTTATTTTCGATTTCCAGTTCGGTATCGGTCTTGATTTTAACGGTCGCCTCTGGATCAGGAACCTGCTTGACCAGCACAAAAATCTCCATCACCTTCCTCCTTATCCTTTACAGTAAACTCTTCCCAGATAATCGCAGAGCACCTCGTGAGTCCCTCCTCCGTAAAGTAAAAACTTCGCATCCCGCCAATAGCGTTGGACAGGATACTCCGTGCAGAAGGCATTTCCCCCATAGATCCTCATTGCCTCTTCCACGGCATACATGCACATCTCGGTGGCATGATATTTAGCCAGCATACATTCATTGGTACAAGGGATGTTATTCTGGATCATCCACGCACATTTATAAAGGAAGGTTCGAGCCGCCTCATACCAGGCCCAGAATTTTGCAAACTTTTCCCGGATGAGTTGGTATTTGCTGATTGGATTGCCAAAAGCGATTCGATTGTTGGCGTACTGGCGAGCATCCTCCATGGCCTCTTTGGCGATGGCCAAGGCACTCATACCCGTCATCACCCGTACTTCATTAAGAATCTCACCCGCATACTGAACCCCTTTTCCAATCTCCTCGCCCAGAAAATTTTCATCCGGAATAAAAACGTTGTCAAAGACGAGCTCCCCAGTGACCGAACATCGGGACCCCAATTTGTGAAGTCTTTGTCCTGAAACAAATCCATCCCGATCTTTGGTCTTTCTCTCGACCAGAAAGAAATTGAGCCCTTTGAGACCGAGTTTGGGGTCGACCGTGGCCATCACGGTCGCAAAATCAGCGATGGGCCCATTGGTAATCCACTGCTTCCTTCCATTGATTCTCCATCCTCCATCCACCTTTGTGGCCAGAGTCCTGGTCCCTGCAAGGTCTGATCCGGATTGATCTTCGGTAAAACAGATGGTCCCTATCTTTTCGCCCTTGATGGCAGGGACGAGAATCCTCTGTTTAATCTCCTCGTTTCCAAAACGGCCAATGAAATAGGTGCCCATAAGGATTTGCATGGTCACAGACATAAAGAACCCGCAGGAGCCTCGGGCCAGCTCCTCGTAGAAAATCATCTGGGTGATGGTGTCCGTTCCCATCCCACCGTATTTCTCCTCATGTCTTAACCCCAGATACCCCAAGGCTGCAAACTCTCTCCAGAGATCCCAGGGAAACTCTTCCTTCTCATCCAATTCCTTGACCCTGGGCATAATCATCCGATTCACCGTATCTCGGATGGTCTGTCTGAAAAATTCTTGTTCCTCTGTAAATGTAAAATCCAGTGCCATCGCCTTACTCCTTCCATGATTCTCTTCGATTCAAGGATTTTAGGAGTCTTACCCCTTGATCCCTTAGCTCCTTGAATCCTTAATCATCTAAATAATATTCTTCTCCTTCAATGCCTTCAATTGTTCAGAACTATAACCCAAGAGCCCCCCATAGATCTCCTCGTTATGTTCTCCAAATCTTGGGGGAAAGCTTAAAATTCGATTCACCGATTTCAGATAGGGAGTCATAAAGGGAGGGGGGGCAATCGTAATCTCCAAACCTGTTTTTGGATCCTTGCTACGGATGAGATTGGGCTTGACCAGGGGATCTTCCACCACCTCTTCCACCGAGTTGACCTTCGAGATAGGGATGGTGGCTTTATTAAAGGTCTCAATGAGCTCTGCAGTTTTAAACTTCTTGGTGATCGCATTAATGGCCCTATTTAAATTGTCCACATCCGCAATTCGGCCCGCATTTCGTTCATATTCTTTTTTAGCGAGCGATTCGAACCCTGGAATCTTGGTCATCGTTTCCCATTGTTTGTCATTTCCAACGGCAATATAGGCATATCCATCCATCGTTTCATAAACGGAAACGGGTGCAAAGAATTCATGGGTATTTCCCCTCCGACTCACCTTCTTTTTAAAGGTGACAGTATGGGTGATCGGTTGGGTAAGCCATGAGACGGTGCTTTCAAACATGGAGAGGTCGATCCGAGATCCCTGGCCTGTTACAGCTCTTTTAAAGAGGGCCTTCATCAACAACCCATAACCATGCTCACTGGCGCCCATATCCGGCAGAGGGATTCCCATAACCTGAGGACTTCCACCCTTTTCACCGGTAAGGTCCATCAATCCCCCTCGAGCCTGAAGGACCGGATCGTAAGCCGCTTCATTACTCTGTGGTCCGAAGCCGGTCATTCCAAGCCAGATGATATCTTCTTTAATCTGTTTGAGGGTCTCGTATTCGATCCCGAGTTTGGCATAGTTTCTTGGAAGCTGATTGGTAGCAAAAATATCTACCTTCAGTTTGAGGATGAGTTCTCTGAGAATCTTCTGTCCCTCGGGAGTGGCTAGATCCAGGGTCAAGGCCTTCTTTCCGGCATTGATGGAGAGGTAGTATGAGAACATTCGATCCTCTCCCAGCACATTGTCTCCGACCCTTCGATTGGGATCTCCGTAAATAGGATGTTCTAACCGGATGACATTGGCTCCATCCTCTGCCAAACGAAGGGTCAAATAGGGAAGGACAGTAGCCTGCTCAAGACTCAGGACGGTAATATTTTTAAATAGATTGATCTCTTCCATCTCTCACCCCTCCTTCTGTAAATGAGTTAAATCTGGATACTGTATACAGCCAAATTTATATCTCTAATCTATCGGGCTTGTCAAGAAATTTTATTTTGCCCTTCTCTTTAATTTCCCTATGAGTTCCGATAAATTTTCATAATCCACTTGCGGGAGGGCTTGAAGACTTCGAGGAACAGGAGTCCCTTTCGGGTAGATGAGCAGGACCTCCCGTCCCATTCCAAGGGCCATTCCAAGTTCGAGAAAAGAATCCACGGAAGAGGAAGAGATCTCATAGATGCCAAATCTTGCCTGTCTGATCTGTTCCATCCGACTCTGAATATCTTCTGCCCCATAGAGGGATTTAAGACCACTTCCCTCAAAGGCTGAATGAATGGCCTTGAGGATTTCAGGATCCTTAATCCCGGAGGAGATAAAATATTCTCCTTTAAGAGAGATTTCGACCGTTTTGGGAGTGGTCTGGATCTTTTTAAACAGGGTTCGGTCTAAATTGAGTTCCTTGATCGCTCCATGAAGAATCCCTCTGGCGATTTCAAGATCTCGTTTATAACGAGCCGTGTTGATTTTCTCAATCTCTGGAGAAGAGAAGGCCTTGAGGCTCACCTCCCGGAATCGAAGGGCGAAGAAACTTTGACAGTGTACCGATTTTGGACCAAAGATCTTCTCCAAAATCTTTTGGGTTTCTTGATACCACCGTTTAAAATTTTCGTGGTCAGGATGGAGAGAAAGGAGCCCTTCTAATTGGTTTAATTGCTCTCGAAGCAGTTCTATCGGATCCCGCTCGGCCATGGATTCCTCTCTTTAAAATTTTAAATCGAAGATAACAGTGGGCGAAGAGAATGTCAAATCCTTTTTGCAGACTTTGATTTGACATAAAGGACGTTTTTTTTTATATTGCTAATGAGCCGGAGTGGTGAAACTGGTAGACGCACGGGACTCAAAATCCCGCGGGGCTCACACCCCGTGTCGGTTCGAATCCGACCTCCGGCACCAATTATTTCAACCCCTTACAAAATTTTCAGAATAATCATGGAATATCATTTTTAAGCCAATTGTGCTAAAATTGTGCTAATTTTTTAGAGAAAAATTTTGACCCTGTTCCTCAGTAAATCTTTCCAGACTCATTATCCCCCTCTTAAGACTCTCTAAATAGTGATGAGCGTAACGATGTGTGGTCGTAAAGGATTTGTGCCCCATCAACCTCTGAATGGTGTAAGGATCAACCCCCGATTGAGCAAGACGAGATGCAAACGTATGCCGTAAATCATGAAATCTAAGATCCTCTAAGCCTGCTTTTTTGACCGCCGTCTCAAAGGCCCATCTCAAAGTGTGAATATTTATCTTTTTGCCAGGGGGATGAGTAAACACAAAATCTCCTTTGATCGATACTACATTTCTTTTAGTTTTTCTCATCATCAAAACCTCAAGGGCTCTTTTCGTTAAGGGAATAGATCTCCTCTCGCCTGTCTTTTTTCCAAAGATGGTTATAGCATGGTTAGAAAAGTCCACTTCTCTCCACACCAGTGAAAGAATCTCTTCTCTTCTACATCCCGTCTCTAAAGCAAAAATAATGATCTCTTTCAACCATTGGGGAGATACAGAAAGAATTTTCTCTTCCTCCTCACGGGTCAACCATCGATCTCTTGGCGGAGGCTCTTTTTCAAAAGAAACCCTTTCAACAGGATTCTTATTTATCCATTCCCACTCTCTTATGGCAAGATTAAATGCATGTTTCATTAGGGCAAGCTCTCGGTTTATAGTAGAAGGAGAAGCCCCTTCAATTCTTCTTTGATTCTTATATTCATTGATCGCTTTTGGTGTTATTTGCTTGAGGTAGTAGTTTCCGAAAAAAGGAAGTAGGTGGGTCAACGAGGATTTATCCCTTTCTGAAGAGGCTTTTGTGGGAATGGAATGTTCCTTCATATACTTTTCCATCATCTCTCTGAATCTCTTTTTTTCACCTGGAAGTCTTTCGATCCATCTTCCTTCGACGATCTCCCTCCGGAGTATGCAGTAGATATCTTCTGCTTCCTTCTTATTGTCAGTTTTGGTGGACGTCCTGATCTGCCTTCCATCGTAGCTAAACCTTACCCACCAGGTTCGGCCTCTTTTATAGATTCCCATAGTCTCCCTCCTTTCCGAGGCCCTTGTCTTTCCCTGGTTTCTCCCGACGGGAAGTATATCGAATTTCTCTGGCCTCCGCAATCACCTCCCTGAGGATTTGATCTATATCCAGAGGGGGTCTCTCCATGGCCTCAAGAATCTTCTTTTCTATCTTTTCTCCTTGGTGAGGGGGCTCCTTGAGCCACTGATCGATGAGACTCTTTTGAAACCTTATGCCCTTTCTTTTGTAGATTCGAAAATAGGGGATTCTTCTTTGTTCGACCCATTGATAGATGGTCGAGGGTTTGCGGTCGAGGTAAGAGGCAAGCTGAGAGACATTCCAGAGGGGCTCAAGTTTAGGAGTCTCCGATGAGTTGGAATTATTTTGAGACATAAACATCACCTCCGTTAGGATATTCTTCTTGAGGGGTATGGGGTTGAGGTTTGACCTCGACCCCATACCCGAGCTCCTTTTATCGATAGACGTATCCTTTGGCCACGCTGATTCGGTTGTGGCCGAGTTCCTGAGTGAGGATTTCTAGGGCCTCTTTTTCTGAGAGGCCTTTTTCAAGAAGTTCTTTGTGTCTTCTCTGGGCATAGTTCACCCTGAAGGCATGAGAACCGGTATAGGTTTCCTCCCATACAGCCGCTGCCCTTCTGAGGTCGGGATAGTATCCTTTCTTGACCGTCAGCCAGCCCTTTTCATCGATAAAGGGAAGAAGGGTCTGGACGGCTTCGAGCACGGAATTGAACTTCTCCCTTCGATCCTCATAATCGATCCACCTGTTTCTTCCTCCTTTTGATCTGAGAATATGGATGATGGGTCTCTGTCCTCTTTGCCAGTGTCTGAGGCTTTCGGCTACCTTGGGGACGTCATCGATCCTTGCACCCGTGAGAAGCTGGATGGTGGCGATGGCCTGATGTTGAGGTTTCTTGATAGTTTCGATGACCCTCTCGGGGTTAGAGAAGGGGAGGGCTTCTCCACTTTCACCGGCACGACCAAGGAAGATGTAATAATTTTTTCTGATCAGTTCCCTCAGGTCTTCTCTTTCTTTCCACGAGGAGATGGAGAGATACTTTCTGAAGGCCGAAAGAATGAGCTTCATCGTCTTTTTGGTCACGGATTCGGCCTTCTCGATGAGGTAATGATTGAGGCGTTCTTCGGAGACCTGATTGGTGCGCCGGATCCCTTCTTCGTACATCTCATCCACAAATTCTTTAGCGAGTGTCAATTATCATGAAAATTAGTCCATTTTTTTCACGAATTTTAGTCCACCTCTTAGGGTTTAAAAAATTTCTCTGTCGTTTCTTTTTTATCAAAGTGACTACTCCTTTTTCCCCATAATCTCTCTA
>Ga0209479_1001459_pt1 | contig 22858 bp, 16 predicted proteins | sample DewCreD2012metaG_2_FD_184112 | JGI IMG/M metagenome (GOLD analysis project Ga0209479, IMG submission 184112) | Hot spring sediment bacterial and archeal communities from British Columbia, Canada, to study Microbial Dark Matter (Phase II) - Dewar... ...
AATTTTAACTTTATAAAATAAGGAGGTGCTTATTATATATGGTAGGTTTATACATCAATAAAAATATTTATAATAATCCATTATCAAAAAATTTCCACAATCAACAAACGCGATTATCAGAAAATGATATTATATTAGAAAATTATACTATTCAAAATGATCAAAAAAAATCAAATAATATAGATAGTAGAGAAGATAAAATAAATAGTAAATTAAATACAAAACAAGAAGAATGTTAAAAAATAGGTAATTTATGTGTTTTTGAACAAAAACTTGATTTTTCACTACCTATTTTAAATAATAAAATAGTCTTAGGTAATAAATATTTTGATAACCCAGAAGAAGCTGCAAAATACTTAGTTAATCTATTCTCTCCTTATTCATTTAACTTAAAGATTAACTATAAATACGATCATTTTCTTACTAATAGAGTACATATATCTACTAATTTTTATTACTTTAATCCTAAATATATAAATACAACAATATATGTTGATGCATACAAAAAATGCCCTCCTAAACCACTATTACCAATATTCAATAAAAATAATAATTCTTGTGAATTTGTTTATTCAGTCAATAGCCAAGAATTAAAAGATCCTCAGGAAGCTATAAAAGCTGCTATTTCTGAAAAATTTGGGAAATATAAAAATCTTTCCATTAATAAATATGTTCATTTTTCAAAATTAGAGTACAATCCATGTTTTGGTACAAAAGAGTATTCTAGCCAGTTTATAAACTCATTAATAGACAAAATAATCTATTATCATTATAAACCTGATTTAGAAAAGAGTTATAAATTGAAAGCAGATGTATCCTTCTTAGATATACCTGACATAAATTTTGATAACATTTTAAATTCCAACAATAAAATAGACAATATTAGTTTACAAAATAACCAAGAAAGCAACATAGAAATCAATAATAATAACATAAATAAGCAAAATAAATTAGAATTTGTTCTAAAAGTTTTAAATGATAAAATTATTTTTGAAGACAAAGAATTTAATGACATAAAAGAAGCTGTTAATTATGCTGTAAAGAAACAATTCCCTAATGCTTACAATATCAAAATAATTCCTACCAATATTTATCCTACCAAAATACACGTATTAGCTAATTTCGAAAAAACTACAGATAACCAAGAACCTAAGATAATAATCGATAACCTTTATATTCCAGCATATAAGAAAAATAATACTTATATATACAAATTTTATGATAAATTATTTAGTGATCAAAATGAAGTTATTAAATTTGCATTAGATTACTGGTTTGGTAAATATGATAATCTCTCAATTAATAATATTTCGGTAAAAAAAGTTGGTGAATTTTACTGGCTTGTTGCAAACGTAGGTTTTAGAGATATCCCAGATATACAAAATATATCTGATTAAATTAAGAAAAGTTTGAAATAATAAATTAAATCAATGAAAAAAAGGGAGGAATAATTATCCTCCCTTTTTTTATATATAAATAAAAATATATTTCGAATTATTTTTTAAATTAATTATTAAATTTAATATCAAATCTATCAAGATTCATAATTTTATCCCAAGCTTTAACAAAATCGTTAATAAATTTTTCCTTAGCATCATCGGCAGCATATACTTCACAGACATATCGTAATTCTTCATGATGTACAAATATAAGATCAACTCTAGTAGCAACCCATTTTTCATTACCAGTTTTCCTATCATATCCTTTATATAAATATTTATTATCATCAATAGCTTTCCATTGGATATTCATATCTAAAATATTAACAAAAAAGTCATTAGTTAAAGTATAAGGTTTATCAGTTAAAACCCCATAGTTAGTATAGTTATAGACTGCTCCTAAAACTCTTAATCCACCAACTAATACAACCATTTCTGGAACGGTAAGAGTTAATAATTGAGCTTTATCAACTAAGAAATATTCAGGAGTTGTATATATATTATTAGGATCAATAGTTTTTGGATCTTTAAAATAATTTCTGAATCCATCAGCAAAAGGTTCTATTTCTTTGTAAAAATCTACTTCTATTTGATTTTCGTTAGCATCAACCCTACCAGGGATAAATGGTACTTTAATATTAAAACCTGCGTTTTTAGCTGCTTCTTCTATAGCTGCACAGCCTCCTAAAACTATTAAATCAGCTATTGATACTTTTTTATTTGTTCCTTTTTGTTTTTGCTCATTATTAAACTCAGCTTGAATATTTTCATATATAGTTAAGATTCTTTTTAAATCATTAGGGTGATTTACCTCATATTGATTTAATGGATAAAATCTAATTCTAGCTCCGTTAGCACCGCCACGTCTATCTGAGTTTCTATAAGAAGAAGCAGAGCTCCAAGCAGTATAAACCATCTCATTTATCTTTAATCCAGAATTTCTTATTTTGTTTTTAAGATATTCTATATCATTTTCATCTATTAAATCATAATCTCTTAATGGTAATGGATCTTGCCATATAAAGTCTTCTTTAGGGACGTAAGGTCCTATATAGCAGCTTTTAGGGCCCATATCCCTATGAGTTAGTTTAAACCATGCGATAGAGAATTTCTTTTCAAATTCTTCTGGATTATCTAAAAATCTTCTTGCAATTCTAGAATATTCAGGATCAAAGCGTAAAGATAAATCAGCAGTTAGCATTCTAGGTTTGTGTTTTTTATTAGGATCAAAGGGATCAGGAATAATTTCTTCTGAATTTTTAGCTACCCATTGGTATTTATTATCTGGGCTTTTTTCCAATTCCCATTCATAATCAAATAGGAATTTAAGGTAATATATTCCGAACTTAGTAGGAGTAGAAGACCATATAACTTCAAATCCAGAGGTATAAGTATCGGGGCCTTTACCAGTTTTATAGTCATATTTCCAACCTAAACCAACATTTTCAACATCGGAAGCGGATGGTTCAGGATTAAGGTATTTGGAAGGTCCTGCACCGTGAGTTTTCCCAAAGGCATGGCCTCCTGCAATTAAAGCAACTGTATCTTCATCATTCATCCCCATCCTATAAAAAGAAAGTCTTATATGTTGTGCTAATTTCAAGGGATCAGGTTCTCCTCTTACGCCTTCAGGGTTAACATAAATTAATCCCATTTCAGTAGCAGCATATGGTTTTTTTAATTCGTCATTATTGAATCTTTGATTATCAGTAAGCATTTTTTCTTCCGGTCCCCAATCTGGGCTTTCATCTGGTTCAAAAATATCTTCTCTTCCTAAGGAAAATCCATATATTTTTACTCCCATATCTTCCAAAGCGATTGTTCCAGAAAGTATGATTAAATCTGCCCAGGAGATTTTTCTTCCGTATTTCTTTTTAATAGGCCATAGTAATCTAATGGCTTTATCAAGTGATACATTATCAGGCCAATTTATTCTTAAGGGGAAATAGATGCTACCGTCTCTTGCGCCGCCTCTACCGTCGTATATTCTATAGCTTCCTGCGCTATGCCAAGCTAATCTAATAAATAAAGGCCCGTAGTGATTATAATCAGCTGGCCACCAATCAACCGAAGTTTTCATTAATTGTTTTAAATCTTTAATAACTTCGTCTACATTTAAAGTTTTAACTTCTTTAATATAATTGTAATCGCTACCGTATGGATTTTGATATATACAATTTTGTCTTAAAATTTTTAAATTTAATCTATTGGGGTACCAATCTGTTATCCATCTTTTTCTTGTTTTTTCCATAAAAATACTCCCCTTTCTATCTTGTTTATTTTTATTCTTTATATATTAATAATTCAATTAAAACTAAGACAAATCCTCTTTAAAATATGTTTTCAATTCTAATAGATTCATATATAACTATTGAGAACAATATTTAATTTTTTTTATAGTAACTTTCAATTCCACTAGGTTCAAATATAACAAATCCAACCAGGGATAATCTTCGTCACCTGGTTGGCTTTCAATTCCACTAGGTTCAGATATAACCCTATATAGGGTATTTTTTCTATTATATATATTATCTAAAAAAAATGGAATTCCTCTTTTTTCTGATTGAATATAAAAACTGCCTGGAGAACCAGATGCCTCTTTTTTTACTCCTTCAATTTTAACAATTTCATAACCCCTTATCAATACTCATTTAACCTAATTCTACCTAATCCATTGGGACAGTAATAAAAAAATATTAATGATATCCAATCGCAGTATCCACAATTAAAAACCAATATATCAAAAAAAATTGACAAAAGTCAATAAAATTATATCATTTACAATTTTTTAACAAATTAACATATTTTTAACAAAATTATTCCAATCTCATAATCCATTGATAATACTAATTAAAAGCATACTAAATTCAAAATAAATTAGTGCAGCTCGTTAATTACAAAATTTTTTATAAAATATACCATAATTTATCTAATATAATATACAATAAATATAATTAAACCCTTGATAATACTATTAAAAACACTATTATAATAAAAACCCCTAATTTTTATTTTACATTTTTTTAACATATTTTTAATATATTTTTTACGATTTTAACATCCTAAAATTACAAAAAATAATATAAAAAAATTTTATAAAAAATAAAAACCATTACACTCAATAAAACATAAACTTATAGCTAAAAAACAATAAAGCCTAAAAATTAATTAAAATAGTATTAGACAAATCAAAAAAATAGCACCTTAGAAAACTACTAAACTATATTTAATTAACTTCTACAAAATTTAATAGCTATTTTTTATATATTAGTATTATATTTATTTTATAATTAAGAAGAAACTTCAGTTTGTTGTTGTTTTTTAGTTTCATTTATAACTAAAGTAGCTATATGAGATGGAGCTTCTTCATAATGAGATAATTTTAAAGTATAAGTAGCTTTACCTTGGGTAGCAGATTTTAATTCAACAGCAAAATCCCTTATTTCCATCCAAGGTACTTGTGCTTTTATTAATTGCCATCCCTTCCTATAACTTGCTTCCATCCCCATTATCCTTGCTCTCTTAGTATTAAGCAATCCCATAACATCACCTAAGAAACTATCTGGAGTAAATACTTCCATCTCCATAATAGGCTCTAGTAATATAGGATTAGCTTTAGACATAGCTTCTCTAAAAGCCATAGCTCCAGCTATCTGGAATGCCAAATCGCTGGAATCAACCTCATGATACTTTCCATCAAATAAAATAACCCTAACATCTACCACTTTATTACCAGATAATATTCCTTCTTCCATAGCATTTCTAATACCTTTTTCAACAGATGGAATAAAGTTCTTAGGTATAGCTCCACCAAATATTTTATCAACAAATTCAAAGCCCTGTCCCCTTGGCAAAGGTTCAATTTCAATATGAGCTACTCCATATTGGCCCCTTCCACCAGATTGCTTTATATACTTACCTAAAGCTTGAGCTTTACCCTTTATAGTTTCTAAATATGGGATCTTTCTAGGCTGCAAATCTATATTAACTTTATACCTATTTTTTAATTTAGATATAATATAATCTAAATGAACATCTCCAACAGTAGATATAACAAATTGTTTAACATCATGATCTCTAAAAGCCTTAAAAGTAGGATCTTCTTCTAAGATTCTAGTAATAGCAGAAGATAATTTTTCTTCATCAGCCTTAGTTTTAGGTTCTAAACCTTTTTCATATAAAGGTTCCGGGTACTCAATCTTAGTTAATTTAACAGGATTTTCTACAGCACTTAAAACATCCCCAGATAAAGTCTTTTCTAATTTATAAACAGCACAGATATCCCCACTTAAACACTCATTTATAGGATTATGTTGATCAACAATAACCTCAACTAAAGTACTTACTTTCTCTTTTTCATTTTTATAAACATTTAAAACGGTAGAATCTTTAACTAATTTACCAGTAAAAACCCTAATAAAAGAAACTCTACCTTTATAGGGATCAGAAATAGTTTTAAATACCAATGCACTAAAAACATTTTTATCGACAACATTCCCATCTACATCCTTAATAACTCTTTCATCAGAATTAATTAATATCTTTTCTAAATAATTATTTAATAATTTAACAGATGGTAAAACTTTAGCACTTATAGTAAATAAAGGATATAACAATCTTTGATTATAAGCATCTTTTAAACCTTTTATTATTTGATTAAAATCTAATTCCCCATGTTCTAAATAATGATTTAATAACTCTTCATTAGTTTCAGCAACACTCTCTGAAATCTTTTCATAATAAGAATTAACTAAAGAAACTAAATCCGACGGAATTTCTGTTTCTTTTAATTCATCATTATTAAAAGCAAAAGCCTTTTTATTTAAAACATCAATTACTCCCTTAAAAACATTAGACTCATATATAGGAACTACTAAAGGAATAATTCTATTAGAAAAATTCTCCGCTAATTGATTTACAATATTTTCAAAATTAAGATTTTCTTTATCATAATGATTAACGATAAAAAGGATGGGTAAATTAGTTTTTTCAGTAGAAATGAACCAAGATCTTTCAGTTCCTACTTCTATAGGATTAGAAGCATTTATGACTATAGCTAAATTATCAGAAGCAAAAACTCCTCCTAAAATTTCTCCAATAAAATCCCCAAAACCAGGAGTATCTATTAAATTTAGTTTATAATTTTTAGTTTTAATAGGAAAAACTTTAGTTAAAGTAGTGGTTTTTCTTTTTTTCTCCTCTTCATCTACATCCATCAAACCTGGAGTTCCAAAAGAATTTGGTAAATCTTGTTTATTAGTTTTATTTATATAAGCTAAAGATTCTATAATAGAAGATTTTCCACTAACAGTATGTCCTAATAAGGTTAAATTCTTTATAACCATAGTTTTCTTTCCTCCTAGTTTTTTGTTTAATAAAAATTTATTTAATAAAAAAGTTATAAAAAATTACTAGATTTCGGCATATTCTCGCGGGATTTTTTTACCAGCTCTTAAAGCACACTCTCTATGCCATTTTTTTCCTCCTATTTTAACAAATCTTCCACCCTCAATTAATCCCCTACAAAATCTACATTTAGCAGGCCCTGGTTTTTTGGTACTCATCTTTTTCTTACCACCCATAAATACTACCTCCTTATTATAATATAAACTATTATCATATTATTTATATTTTATAATTCTATATAAAACAACTCTTAACCTTTTAAAAATAATGAGAATATATTTTTTTTATAGCATTCGCAATTTTCAAAGGATCATGTCTTATAAAATTATCATCATCAGCTAAAAAATCATCATAAATTAAAATTATATTATTCTCTTCTAAATATTCTTTAGATAAATCATTTTCTATAGGTTTATAAAATTTATCCTTATAAATATACTTATTTAAAATCTGTTCTTTTATAGGCTTACTATTAAATAATACATAATTAAAAAATAAACCATATTTTTTAAGGATTTCTAAATATATAGATAATTTAGTTTCTTTAATTTCATTAGGTTGATTCATAATATTAGCTATATAAATTTTAATAGCTTTGGATTTTTTATAAGCGTTTAAAATAGGATTTAATAAAAAATTAGGTAATATACTAGAATATAAACTGCCAGGGCCAACTATTATTATATCAGCATTCAAAATATTCTCTATAGCTTGCTCATTAACATCATCATCAACTAAATCTTCTAAATATATCTCTTTAACATAAATCTCAGGATTGGAAGAAATAAAATTATTAATATTAGTTTCCCCTTTAATAACTTGCTCATTAGATAGCTTAGCTACCAAAATTCCTCTTTTCTTAGCAGAAGGCAAAACTATCCCCCTGATCTTAAAAATACTATTAATATATTCTCCCATTAAACTAAGATTATTATTAGCTATCTTATATAGAGCTAATAATATAAAATTTCCCAAAGCATGCCCAGACAACTCCCCCCTATCAAACCTATATTGTAATAATTTCTGTAAAATCTCGTTAGAAGATAAATTAGCTAAACAATTTCTTAAATCACCTACAGGCAAAATATCTTCATAAATTTTTAAGATTTTACCAGTAGATCCACCATCATCAGTAACAGTAGAAATAGAAACAATATAATCAAAATAATTTTTAATGCCCCTTAATATATTAGCAATCCCACTCCCCCCCCCTATAACCACTACCCTATTCTTTTTTATCAAAAAATTATCAACTATATATTCATTTAATTTTTCCTCTTCTTTAAAAAACTTTAATAAAAAAAAATAAACCCAAAATAAATAAACAAAACTTAAAATAATAAAACCTAAAATAAAAATCCAAATAATACTTCCTAAGCTCTTATGATGAAAAAAGATAATAAAAAGAAAAGTAATAGCAAAAATAATCACAAAAAAGAAAAAACCAAAAATATATCTTTTTAATCCCCTAGTTTTTAAAATTAAAAAAAAAACCTAAAAAAAGAATAAAAGATATTATACATATTAAGAATAAATATTTTTCAATTGATTATAATTAACTGAATAAAGCGGTTCTTTATTTTGTAAAACTAGTAATAAATTATTAACAGCAATTTCAGCCATTTTTTCCCTTGTTTCGAAACTAGCACTACCTATATGAGGTAATAAAACTACATTATCTAATTTTAGTAATTCTTCATTAACTTTAGGTTCAAATTCAAAAACATCTAAACCAGCAGAAAAAATTAAACCTTCTTTTAATGCTTTAACTAAATCATCTTCTTTAATAACAGGTCCTCTAGCTGTATTTATTATTGTAGCTGTATTTTTCATTAACTTCAATTTTTCATAAGTTATTAAATGATAAGTTTCATTATTTAAAGGAGTATTAATTGAAACTATATCAGATTCTCTAAGCAAATCATCTAAGGATTTATATTCTAGTTTCATATTATATTCTTTTAAAAAATATTCTTCTATATCAGGTTTAGGAGTTCTATTATAATAAATTACTTTCATATTAAATCCTTTAGCTCTTTTAGCAACTGCTTGCCCTATCCTACCTAATCCTATTATCCCCAAAGTTTTAGAATGAACATCATAACCTAAAAATAAATTAGGATCCCAACCTTTAAATTTACCATCTCTTAAGAATTTATCAGCACTAATAATATGCCTCCTAGCAGCTAATATCAAAGCCCAAACTAAATCAGCACTAGTTTCTGTCAAAACCCCAGGAGTATTAGTAACTACTATACCCTTTAAAGTAGCGTATTCTACATCAATATTATCAAAACCTACAGCATAATTACTTATAACTTTTAACCTTTTAGCTTTATCAATTACTTCCTTATCTATTTTATCAGTTAATAAACATAATAATCCATCTACATCTTTTATATTTTCTATCAAAAATTCCCTTGCTATTACTTCATCCTTATCCCATAAAATAACTTCATAATTATTTTGTAATAATTTATGATAATCTCCTGGTAGTTTTCTTGTTATCAAAACTTTCATCTAAAATACCTCCAATCCTTAAATTTTATTCTAATTAACATAATCTTTTATAGAATTTATTATAATATTATCTAAAAAACTAAGGAAATTAAACATAATTTTATTAGTTTCTTTGAAATTATTTAAAGTAATTTGAAAATATTTTTTATATTCATTTATTTTATTTAAACTTAAATACACTAAAGATAAAACAATTAAGAAAAAAGAAAAATAATAAATATTATTTTTAAATTTAGCCATTAATTCTTTTATTTTTATTAAAATTGCTTTAATATCAAAAATATTGCTTTCTATATCAATAACAGCATTAAAAAACTCCTTTAAAGATAAATTTTGTTTAACAAATTCATCCCTTTTTTCTACAAATACACTAAAATCAATACTATCAATTAATTCATCTAAATCTAACTTATTGTGTAATTTTAATAAATATATCATATAAAAAATATTAACTATAATAATATCATCCAAATCACTTAGTTTTAATTTATCTATATTAGAAAGGTACAATTTAATAGTGTTTTTATCTATATCATCACTTAAAAACAGACTATTTAAAGATTTATCAAAAATATTTTCTTTAGTAATATTAACTAATTCTTTTTCTATTATATCTTCTTGAACACTTATTGATATTTCGGTTGTATTTTGTTCTTCATAAGTTTCCATTAATTCTTGTTCTTCGTCTTTTGTTATTTCTTGTGCTTCTATTATTTCATATTTTTTAGTATCTTCTTGTTTTTCTATTTCTTTTTGTTTTTCTATTTTCTCTTGATGTTCTATTTCTTTTTGAATCTCTGTTTCTTCTTGTTTATTTATATTCTCTTTTTCTTTACTAGATTCCTCTGTTTCTCTTGGCTTTTCTATCTGTATTTGTTCTTCTATATTTTCTTGTTCTTTTATTTCTAATTTTTCTTGTGTTTTTATTTGCTCTTGAATCTCTTTTTTTTCTATTATTTCATTTTTATCCTGTATTTTCACTATCCTTTCCATCATTTCTTGCTTTTGTACATTTTGTGTTTGTATATTTTCTTGCTCTTCTAGTTCTACTTTATCTTGTATTTTTTTTTGCTCTTCTATTTGCTTTTCTATAATATTTTGGTTTCTTATTTTTTCTTCTACTTCTAAATTTTCTTCTATTTCCTTTTGATTTTTCAATCCTTCTTCAAATGAATCTAAATCCAATTGAATATTATCAATATCCAATAATTGATTGTTATCTAATTGATAATCCACAAATTCTTTATTCTCGTTAAATTCCGTTAATTGTTGTTCAAGGTTTTCAAGGTTTTCAATGTTTTCAATTTGTTTAATTTGTTCAATTTGTGTTTCTAATTCTTTAGATTTTTCTTGAATAAGTATATTTTGTTCAATTTTGTTTTCTATTTTTTCTGTTTTTTCTTCTAAATTAGTTTGGATATAAGCTTCTTTCTTAAATAAAGAAGCATAAGTAATTTGAGCCTTAATTTTTAGTTCTTCAAAATCAGAAAATTCAGAATAATTATAAAGCTTCTTATCTATAAGATCTATTAAATTATCCAGATTTTTGTCTAATGCCCATATTTTGAATAAATTATAATAATAAATGAAATATTGGTAAATCTCCAATTTATCATATAAAATAGCTTTAATAATAATATTTTCTATTTTAGTATCATCATTTAAAGTTTCAATATATTTTAATACCTCTTCTATTTTCCCTTTTTTTATAAGATTTAAATAAGAAGTAATAGTAATAGAAATACCTTTGAAAAGATTTTCTAAAGTAAGTAGGAAGTTATTATAATTTTCACGTTCAGTTTTAATAGTAGCTAAAAGTTTCTGAGCTTCTATTAATAAGTTATTAGTTTTAGCTAATTTTATGAGTCTTTTAGCAATAACCTCAGCATCAACAAAATCCTCTGTTAAGTATAAATAATATGCTAATAAATAATTAATCCTATAGTTATCAGAAAACTTCCTACTTAATTCATTTAAATACTTAATCAATTTATAAATACTAAAATATTTGGAATAAATTTTAGATAAATATACAACAGTTGAAATTAATTGATAATTATATTGGAATTTAAATTTATCTTCTATAATAATTTCAAAAGCTTTATCTAATAATCTAATAGCTTCGTTTTTATTTTCAAAAATAATAATATTAGCATAAAGAGCCATAGCTAAAGGATTAAATTCTAATATTAATTTTTCTAAATCTTCTTTTACTACTTCTTTTAATTCATCTAAATTAATTAAATTCTTTAATCTAATTAATTCTAAATAACTCTCATAGAAAAAACTATCATAATATTTTTGGATATTATCTATAACTTCACGAGGCTTATTTTCTAAATCTAATATATCTATTTTATATCTTAAAAAAACAGGGTAATTAAAATTAATAAATAAATCAATAAAATCTATTGCAATATCATTAATTTCATTTTCTATTAGTAATGGAATTATATCTTCAAAAATTTTAATTATAACAGGATTCTTAAAATTAATAATATCTTTTTTATTAAAAATATAATCCTTAAAAACCAAAACAACATAAATAAAATTTAAATTTAATATTAATAAATAAAATAAAATACTTCCACTTAATACATCTTTATTACCAAAGTTATTAATAACAAAATTTATAAACCCACTATTAAGATTTATATTATCATACTCTTTAACAAATAAAAAACTAAATGTTTTTATTTTTTCTGTGATACTTATATACTTTCTTAAATAATCTTCAGATTTATATTCAACATATAAAGTAAATATTATTTTTAAATAAATCAATAGTAAATTAAATAAAATCAAATTAAAACGATTATTAATAATATCTTGACTATTTTGAATATTAGCTAAGATATCTAAAAACTGAAAACCCACTTTAGAATTAAAATACTCATAAGCCTGTAAAGTATTAACTTCATATACTCTCTCAAGATACTCTATCTGTAATTCTAAACATATTTCTTTATTTTGATTACAATCAATAAAATTTAAAACCTTACTTAAAAAAGATAAATAAATTTCTCTGTCTTTATTCTTTATAAAAGTAATCAAATCAAAAAGATAATTTATATCATTGTATAATTTATTTTCAAAAAATACATAAAACGCATTTTCATAATCCTTTTTTTCAAAATAAATAAATATTATTCGTTTAATAATCTCTACATCTTTTACTAAATTTTTAATAATATCCAAAAATTTTTCTGCTTTTTGTATTTGTCTTAGGTCAACGTAAATTTTAAATAAATCAACAATAATTTTAGTATCTTTTGAATTTAATTCAAAAGCTTTTTCTAAATAAAATAAAGCTTTTTCTTTATTATTAATTTTGATATAATTTAAGTACAATAAATAAAAAGCTTGCCAATTATTATTTAATATTTTTACATAATTTTCTAAATTATATATAGCTTTTTCATAATTATCAATATTATAATAAAATTGGCCTAACATAAAATACACTTCAGGATCAGCTATTTTATCAGTTATATTTTCTAAAATATCTATAGCTTTAGTATAATCATTAAAATAAGAATACAATTTAGCTAAAGAGTATTTAGCTTCTATAAAATTAGGATCTATTTCTAAAGCTTTTAAATACTGCTCAATGGCTAATTCAAAATTAAATTCTTTTTCTAAGGCCTTCCCTAAATAAAAATACGACCACTTAGAATTAGGATTACTATCTATTGAAATTTGTAGAGTTCTTATAGCCTGAGGAATTTTATCTAATTCTAAATATACTCTTGCTAAGGAATTTAAATACCTACTATTATTAGGAGCTAATTCCACCGCTCTTTCTAAATTCTTTAAAGCCAAACCATAATTCCCCATATCTATATAAATTTCCCCCAATAACCAATAACTATCAGGATAATAATTATTTATCAAAATTGATTTTTTTAAATAATTTATAGCATTTTCATAGTTATTTAATTCTTTATAAGATAAAGCCAAATAAATATAAACCTCCCAATTATCAGGTTTTAATTCAATTATTTTTCTAAAGTAATTAATAGCAGATTCATAATTCTGGATATAAAATAAAATTCTACCCATTAAATACAAGTTCTCCAGATTATTAGGATTTATTTCTATTTGATCTTGAATTACTTTAATACTACCTTTAATTAGCTCATCTAAAATTTTTTCTATTTCATAATCAGACTTAATTTTTAAAAATACTTTTTTATCAATAGTATAAGCTTTTTCTAAATACTTAAGACCTGTTTTGAATTCTCTATTATAAATAACAATAAAACCAATAAAGAACTGAGCTTGAGCAAAATAAGGATTAATCTTAACAGCGGTTTCTAAAGCCTTATAAGCTTGAGCAATATCCTTTATTGAAAAATAATAAGCACCTAAATAAAACCAATGCTTAGGATTATTAGGCTCCAATTTAGTTAAAGCTTCTAATTTTTTTAGATCTAAAGGCATAAAACTGGAATCCTTATAAAAAGATATTGAATAAGAGGGTAGGGTTATGTTAGCGGTTTAGAGCTTACTTACCGTTGCTTCCTTCCGGACCTGGCGGGGTTCGTAAGATAAACCCTAACAGCCCTACCCTCTTTTTTATTATTATCCAAAAATTTCAAAAAACCTCTTTAAAAATTTATTTTTTTATTAAATTCTTATAATTATTGTGCCCGAGGGGACTTGAACCCCTAACCTCCAGATCCGCAATCTGACGCTCTATCCATTTGAGCTACGGGCACACCCAATAAACTACCTCCACCCCTAAAAGTTAAAAATTTCCTAGTTAATCTCTAAACACCTCTTAAATTTGAATTCACAGTGTTTTATTTTTAATTCTCATAAATTCAGTAAAACCTTCTTTGTAAATATTCATTTTTATATATAAAGATATTTGTTAAAGCGGCTTTACCTAAAGAAGCAGATTACTTAGAAAACGGAGAGGGCGGGATTCGAACCCGCGGTGTCACCTATTAAGCGACACTCTCGCTTAGCAGGCGAGCGCCTTAGACCACTCGGCCACCTCTCCTTAATCACATATCCTAATATTATTATTCTATATCCTTAACCCCTTAACCTCTAAATATTTATACCAAAATTCTAATACTAAAAAAACAAAAAGAAAATAAAAGAAAAAATATAAATACTAAAAATAAAGCTATCAAATCTATCTAAGACCCCTCCATGTCCTGGTATAATATTAGAAATTTCTTTTAACTCAAAACTTCGTTTAATAAATGAAGCAAATAAATCTCCAAAAGGAGCTAATAAACTCATTAAAAATACTAATATAACTAACTTATACACATCTAAAATTAAGTATAAATTAGAAAAATATGTCCAAATTAACCCTCCCAAAATCCCTCCAATAACTCCCCCAATAAACCCCTCTAACGTTTTATTAGGACTAATAAACTCAAAAAACTTCTTATTTCCAAAAACCTTACCAATAAAATACGCAAAAATATCATTAAAAAAATTAGTAAAAACAACTAACATTAACAAATCTCCTTTTCTCAAAGAGCTTATAAATATAACTAAACCAAAAGGAATAACAACATAAAACAAAATAATAAAATTGACTCCTAAACTATTTATAAAATAATTATAAATATTAGTATTAGATTTTATAAATTCTAAGATACTTTTTTCTTCTTTATCTAATTTTTTATAACTTTCTTTTAAAGTATTTTGTAAATAAAAAATAAAATTAATAGAAAAAATAAGGAATATAAAAAAAATAGAGAACAAAAAGAAAATAAATTTATCAGAATTAAATCTAAAATTACTAAAAACAGTTATAACATCAAAAGAATTAAAATATATTAAAATATCTAAATATAAAGCAATAAAAAACAAGGAAAATTTATCAACATAATATTTTTTAGAAAAAATTGTAACTACTTCATAAATAGCAATTAATTGAATAACAACAACAAAAATAACAAAAAAATGCCAATTATATAATAATAGAAAAAGAGCTAACAAAAAAAGAGAAAAGCCACTAACTATCCTTAAAATAAACTTCTTGGGATCCTTTACAAGCTTTCTATCCTTGATTTCCATATTATCAATATTATCAATATTACTAATATCTTTCATAAATATCAATTTTAATAAGAATTTATTTTTATTTATTTCTATCTATTTCATTACTATCTATATTATCTATATTATGATAATGTTTATCATGATGATCATGAAAATTTTCAGTATGCATATGTAAATGATTTTTATGGTAATTTTTTAATGAAATATCTTGATAACTTTGATATAGTTTTTGATTACAATCCTGAAAACATTCATACTCAATATCTTCAATTTGTATAGTAATATGATTTATATTATTTAATTTAGATATCTCTTTAATTTTATCTAATAAATAAGAATCTTGTATATTTTTATCTTTAACTACATGAACAGTTAAAATATTATTCTTAGGATTGATAGACCATATATGTAGATCATGAAAATCCAAAATTCCATTGATGTTTTTTATCTGATTAGCTATATTGTTTAGATTAATTTCTTTAGGAATAGCTTCTAAAAATATATCAATAGACTGATAAAGTAAAATAAAAACAGAAGGAATCATTAACAACGAAAAAACAATACTTAAAATAGGATCAATCTGATAAAATTTAGTAAAAATAATAATAACAGAAGCAACAATAGCAACAACAGATCCTAAAGTATCAGTAATTACATGCAATAATGCAGATTTTATATTTAAATTTTCAGAATGCTTAAAAAGAATAAAGATAATAAAAACATTAACTATTAATCCTAATAAAGCGATAAACAACATAGGTTTAGCTAAAACCACCTCAGGCTTTATAATCCTATTTATTCCATTAAATAAAATAAAAGCTATAATACCTAATAAAAAAATGGCATTAACAAAAGCCGCTAATACTTCTAATCTGTATAATCCAAAAGAAAATCTATTATTCCTTAAATTTAAAACAAGATAATTAGCTAAAAAAGAAATAAATAAAGAAAAACTATCAGTAATCATATGTCCAGCATCAGATATCAATGCTAAACTATTAGTTAAAAATCCCCCCATAAATTCAACTAATGCAAAAACAAAAGTTATAATTAATGCTAATTTTAAAGAATTTAACTCACTTTTTTTATTTTCCATTAGCAACTCTAAATATAATGATTTTACTTATTAATAAGTAATCTTTTTAAAATTTTTCCTGCTTGATTTTTAGGAATATCATCAACAAACTCAACTTCTTTAGGCACCTTATAATGAGATAATTTATCTTTACAATATTTTATGATATCAGATTCTGTAATATCCCGATTATTTTTAACTACAAAAGCTTTAACAATTTGCCCCTTAATTGGATGTTCAATTCCGACGACAGCAGCTTCTAAAACTCCCGGCACCTTTAAAATAACTTCTTCAACTTCCCTTGGATAAACCTTAAATCCACTTACTATTATCATATCCTTTTTTCTATCTACAATCTTAAAATATCCATCTTCATCCATTATAGCTATATCCCCAGTATATAAATAACCATCAATTATTGAATTATTAGTTTCTTGCTCATTTTTGTAATACCCCAACATAACTTGTGGTCCTTTAATAATGAGTTCCCCCTCCTCATTAACCCCTAATTCCTTATCTTTTTCATTTATATCAACTATTTTAGCATCAGTATCTGGAATAGGTAATCCTATAAAGCCTACCTTAGAAATACCTCCAAAAACCGGATTAATATGAGTAACAGGAGAAGCTTCTGAAAGTCCATATCCTTCAACTAACTTTGCATTAGTTAATGAAACAAATCGGTTATAAATCTCTTGATTCAAAGCAGAAGCTCCAGAAATACAAACCCTAACACTACTTATATCTATTTTAGTTTTTATGGCATATAAAGATATAGCATTATATAAAGAAGGAACCCCCGGTAAAAAATCTATTTTATATTTATTTATAATCCTTAAAATCAAATCAATAGAAAAATGAGGTACTAAAACCATAGCATTAGCTAACCTAACACTAACGTTCATACCAACCGTCATACCATAAGCATGAAATAATGGAATAACACATAACGTTTTATGATTATCTTTAGGCTCAAACTCATAAACCCAATTAACAATTTGCTGAGCATTAGCTACTAAATTAAAATGACTGAGCATAGCAGCCTTTAAAATTCCTGTTGTACCACCAGTATATTGTAATACAGATAGTTTTTTAAATATATCAAAATCTCCTAAACCTTTCAAATCCTTTTCTGTTAAAACATTTTTTTCTTTTAATAAATCAGAAACAAATACTAATTTATTACTTAATTTCTTATATTCACTTACATTTAAATTAATATTATTTTTAAAATAAACATCATCTATGATAATTTTTTCTAAACTAATATCATCAATAATTTCATTCAATTTAGGTAAAATATGAGGAAAAGTTATAACAAATTTACTATCAGAATTAGTAATATATTTTAGGATTTCAAAAGGAGTTAATTCGGGATTAACATTAACTACAACCCCACCTAAAGCTAATACCGCATAATAGAAAGCTATAAATGTTGGAACATTAGGTAATAAAAAAGAAACTTTATCATCAAAATTTAAATTTATTAACTTTAACCCATTTACTAATTTTAAAGTTAAATCATATAATTCCTGATATTTTAAGATTTCGCAAAAGTTATCATAATCAAGTACAACAGCTAAATTATTAGGATAATCTTTAGCAATTTTTTTCAACATTTCAAATAGACTAATTTTTTCATAATCTAAATTAAAAGGAATTTCCTTAGGATAACTTTTATACCATAATTTAGACATTTAATAACCACCCCCAAAATTCTTATACCTTAAAAATAAAAAAACACAAACTATTCTTTAGTTTTATATAATTTTAAATAAAAATAAATAAATTCCTTTATTAAATTATTAATCTTTTTGTTTATTATTAAGAATAAGTTTTTTGAGAAGGAAAATAGAAAAATTATAATCAAGTGAAGATACGGGGCAATCTGAAGCAAATCCTATACCAAAATTATTATACTCCTTAAAAATTTTAAAAACTTCATCTAACCTAAAAATAAAATAATTTCTTAATAATTTATTTAATTTAGTATATTCAATTTCATTAAAAAAATTAATATCAACAAAAAAGAAATTAGGATTAAAAACAAAATAAAAATTAACATCCTTATATTTAATTAAATTATCTTTTAGTAATTGAATAGTTTGGTTATTAATAAATAAAGCGTGCTCTATTCTAAAATTAATTTTAGTTAATTGAGATATTTTAGTAATATATTTATTTAATAGATTATTTAACGCAAAATTAATAGCTTTATCACCTATACAATGAAAAGCAAAACTTATTTTAAATAATTTTATTTTTTTTAAAACATAATACAATTTTTCTAAAAAATTCTGATAAAAATCTAAATCTAAATACAATTTAGGATTAAAATTTAAGGAATAAATATCATCCAGCATAGCATCTTTATTGCTTAAAGTTCCATCAATAAAAAATTTAAACCCTAAAAAATACTTATCATTTAATACCTCTTTTAATTTTTTTAATTCAAATTTAAATAAAATATTAGGATCCAATAAATAATAAATTTCCAATCTTTTATTATTTATTTTTTTATTAACTAATTTATAAAATTCTAAAAATTCTGTAGTAGTATAGGCATCTATTGTTTTAGTTATACCATATCCAATAAAATAGTCTTCCAATAATTTATAATATTTTTTATAGTTTTTCTTTATATAATCTATAAAAAATCTATCAACTATATTAAAATGTTTTTCATCTAAAAAATTTATATTTAAATTTAATTTTTTCTTTAGATAATTATTTACAAAAAACTTATGATAATTTTTAGATTTAAAAATAATAGGGATATCAATAGAATTGACAAAATCAAGCAAATATTTATATTTTTTTATAAAGTCTGATTCATTTTCTAAAGGAGTATTTAAAATAAAGAGATATTTTAATTTTTTTTTAAATTTATTAAAAGTTTTAGAGAAAAAATAGAAATCATAGGAATTAACTAAATTTTGTAAAATTAGAATAGGATGGGTATGAGGATCATACATTAGCTTAAGATCTTAGTTTTAATAAATTATTTAAATATTACCATTAATAAAATCAATTATATTAAGATTAAAATAGAACCCAGGATTTAATTTTTTATTATTATCAAATTCATTAACAAATTGATTAATTATTTTAGTAATTACTAATTTAACGCCATAGTAAAAACTTTTTCTATCTAAGGAATGGTGTTTAATTTCTAATATCTCCCCAAAATTATTACTAAAAATTATATTTTGATGAGCAACTAGAGAAGGTAACCTTATTGAATGAATATTAATATCTTTATAAATATTATTTTTTTCCCACTCATTTTTTATTATATTTTTAGACATTAAAGAGGTTCCTGAAGGTTTATCTTTTTTTAAATGATGATGAGCTTCTATTATCTCACAATCATAAAAATATTTTGCCACCTCATTAACAAATTTATTTATTAAGTTAATTCCTATACTAAAATTAGGAAAATGAAATCCAAATAATTCTTTTTTAATAAAAATCTCATTAATTAATTTTATTTCTTCATAATTAAATCCAGTTACTCCTGTGATATAAAATATATTTTCTACTTTTTTTGATTTTATTTTTTGTATAAAGCTTAATATAAAATCTTTATGGGATAAATCTAAAATAATCTGATTAGAATCCAAAAATTTTTCAAAATACTCATTGGAGTTCTTCGAATTAATTAGATAATCAAAAAAAATATTATCATTATTAAAATTATTAAATATAACTGATCCTGTTTTACCAGTATACCCAACAAATATTTTTTTATACTCCATATTAATTATAAATTTAATTATAATAAAAAATGATTTATAATAAAAAAATTATTGCGCAATCATCCACAGCTGATAATTAAAATAATTTAAATACTTTTTTATATAGCTATTAAAATCATTACTATAATTTAACTTTGAACCTAATAATTGATCTAAAAAAGTTTTCTTAGGAGGCTTTATTTCTTTAAATTTTACATCCTTAATATTAACCAATTGTTTTATTTTTTCTTTAGCATCATCTATAGTACCTATATCATCTATTAGTTTATAATTTTTAGCAGTAAAAGGACTAAATACTCTTCCGTCCGCTATTTTGTATAATTCGCTTATAGCTATATTCCTATTTTGAGAAACATCTTTAACAAATTGCTTATAATATTCCATAACTAAATTCTGAATATATTTTTTTTGTTCATCATTCAATTCTTTAAATGGACTTAAAGCATCTTTATATTTTCCACTTTTAATAGAAACCATATTAATTCCTAATTTATCAAGTGCTTTATAAATTTGTGGGATAGTAATAATAACTCCAATACTTCCAACAATAGCTTGCGGATTAGCAATAATATAGTTAGAAGAAGAAGCGATATAATAAGCTCCCGATGCTCCCAAATTCTCTATATATGCAACTACTGGTTTCTCCTTTGATATCTTTTTTATTTTATATGATATTTCTAAACTTGGAGCAGCTACTCCCCCAGGACTATCTATTACTAACAATATTCCCTTATAACTCTTATTTTCTCTAATTTTATCTAAAATTTGTACAACATATTTAGAATCAATAACTCCCTCTGTTTCTTCCTCATTAACAATCATACCCTTTAAATACATTACAGCTATTAAATTTTTCCCATTATCATTATTATTAAATAAAAATGATATAATAAATCCAAAAACACATAAAAATAATATAAAAGATATAAATATAATAGTTATAACTTTTATTATTCTCATTATCAACCTCTTTAAAACAAAACTTACCTAATTAAATTAAAAATAAATTTAATTACGAACTTTTAATTATATTAATAATGTTTTGCAAAATTTTTGCTTTTTCATCTACAAATTTTATAACAACAAAATTAGGTCTAAATAGAAACACTAAAACTTTATTATTTTGTTGATAATCATCAATCAAAACGGTATATTCTTTAGAATTGAATAAAATAGTTATTAAATCTCCACCAGGTTTAGTATTTTCGTATAATTTAATCATATCTACAGCGATTTTAGATATATTATTTATTTCGCTTAAAGCCAAACTTTCCTTAATAACAAACTCAATAGGCTCCCCATTAACCCTGTTAACCACAATTAAGCCCTTAACATTTTCATCACTCTCAACATATTTCTTTAATTCTTCTTTTAACATTTACCCCACCCTTTTTCTATAAAACTTTTTTTAATTAAATTTCAGCGACTCCTTACTTTTACCTTTTAATAATATATAAAATTTTAATAATATACAAATTATTAATATACAATTATAATATATATATTAATATATTAAAAAATAATTACTATTACATGGTAGTTTCATTACCAGCAGTAGTTTCATTACCAGCAGTAGTATTCATATTTTCCATAGTAGTAGCAGCAGTAGTAACAGTTGTGGTTGTCGTATTATTTTGTTGTTGCTGATTACAAGATATTAAACTAAAAGCTATAAATAAAACTAAACCTATTACTATTAATATACTAGCTATTATTTTTCTCATTTTTACTTGCCTCCTTTTTACTTTTGTATTTTTTTATACATTTACTTTTTTATTTTAGATTATACACTATAATTTTTCTAAATAATAAAAAAAAATCCTTCTAAAAATAAAATAAAAAAACTAGATAATTTTATCTAAAAAATATCGTATTTGATAAAATACATTAAAATAATCTAAATTAGAAAAATCAATAATATTAAGTTGTGGATCAAAGATATCTAATTTAATAATAAAAGATAAATCAGCTAAAGGAGCCCATCTATAAGAATCAAAATAAAAATATCTATTAGAAAATAAAGCGATAGTGGGAATATTAAAAGCAGAAGCAATATGAACTGGCCCACCATCAAAACTAATAACTACCCTACTATTACTAACTAAATATAATAATTCCATTATGTTAGGTTTTAATATTTTAATATTTTCTAATACCCAATCCCTATTAGTTATAAAAGCAAATCTAAGATTCTTACTTTTTACATAAGAATTAATTTCTAATAATAACTTTCTTAAAAATTCTTTTGAAATATTATCTTTAATCAAGAAATTTTTATCAAAAAACAAAACATCAAAAGTTTGGATATCCAAAGTAGGGACAACTAAGTAAGGTCTTATTTTTTTTAAGTCTTCACAAGTAAAATTTTCAAAATTAAATTCCAATTTGATATCTTTATCTTGTTTTAAAACTAATAAATTTTGAACTGCTTCATGGTTAATTTTTACTCCACTAGAAATATATTCTTCTTCATAAAACTTATCTATCTTATCCAAATAAAACTTATATCTATTTTTAAATAAATAATAATTAATCAATTTAGTTTGATAAAAATAAGAATATTTCTCTTTAGAATTGAGAAAATATCCTAAAAAATAAGAAACAAAATTGGGACTAAATACATAAATTTT